>Ga0208904_1000100_pt1 | contig 73077 bp, 115 predicted proteins | sample AntAceMetag02UKB_FD_184774 | JGI IMG/M metagenome (GOLD analysis project Ga0208904, IMG submission 184774) | Saline lake microbial communities from Ace Lake, Antarctica - Antarctic Ace Lake Metagenome 02UKB (SPAdes) (version 2) | ecosystem: Environmental > Aquatic > Non-marine Saline and...
ACTTGACTTCGAAAACGCCTAATCGGCTCTTCCGTGTGGGGTAAAATTTTGGCCCCCATTAAGCTTTTTCGATATTAGGGCAGCATCTCGATTATCACTGTTCCACTGACTTCCATCAGTCTCTTGGTCTTTACGTCTGTGAAGTAGTATCCGTCACTGTTGGCCTCACTCTGAGGTCGTCCTGTTGACGTGTATTCCTTGACCATCACTCCACCGGAGAAGACTTCGATTTTGTGTTGGTTACCCAATGCTCTGTATTTACCCATTTGACCATCGGTACAACCACTGATGCTAATCATTGAAAATGTGGTAACTATTGCAATCGCGATCATCAGGACTAATGTCTTTTTCATGGGACCTCTTTTCTTTTCGGTTTCGGCTTCGTTTCGACTATACAAATAAAGTAGCAATAGATACAATAATCGCGGCTATAATCGAATACGCTGCTACTGGGGGAAATAGTCCACAGACGAAACCATGTAAGTGAGTGAACGCAGGCGGCTTGTCTGCCTGTTCTAATAAGAAGTTAACACTGTAGGGCATGAAAATCGCACTAATTACACCGGTAATACAACATCCGCATATAACCAAGAAAATCATTCCCCCGCAGCCTCCACCAGCCACAAGACATCCATCATCTAGAGTGTTCTTCACAACAACTCCTTTCAAAAAAGTGGTGTGGGTGGTAGAATTCGAATCTACTAGGTCCGTTAGGACACAGGGTTTACAGCCCTGTCCAGCCCTCCATCTCTGGCGCACCCACTCAAAGACAACTCATAACTCTTGGCCCATTTTCTGACAGCATTGTCAGATACCCCATACTTCTCACCTATCTTTACAATACTAATCATATTAATTTCTTTTAATAATTGTTTTTTTGAAGGTCTTACAACCTTTCTTAGGCTTATTCCTTTTTTCTTATTAGAACAGGATATACATCTTATACTCTTTTGAGATATGACCTTTCCACAGTCCTTACATACTACTTGAGATTTCTCTAAAATTATTTTTGTATTGATTTTTAATTTTAATTTTAATTGTTTCTCTCTTATAATCGTATGGGTTAAAGTGTGACAATTTGAACAGAGGATTTGCAAATTCTCCAATCTATTGTCGATCCTATCCATATTTATATGATGTAATTCTAATCCTATACTATGCCCCCTCCATTTAGAGAGATTACATTCTTCACAAACTTTTGTTCGAATCCCTCTAGAATATAACATTTCTTTTATTTTTGTTGTTTTTTTAATCGGAGAATTTTCGCAAAAGACTTCTTCATTTTTATATTTATAATGCGGTTGTCTTTTAGATCTATGATTCTTCTCAGAAAAATGGGAAAAATTAATATCAAGTTTTTTCATTTTTTTAATTAGTCCTGACCTATTTCCAGGGGAGGTAACAGATAATCCCATCTTTTCAATTAATTCGGTTAAATTGATACTCTCTTTAACTAACTTATCCAACTTTTTTTTATTCATACAATTCTCCATAATTTATTTATAATATCTCTACCTATTACTATATATATTCATATATGAGTACATAAATATAGGAGGATTTATTATGAATACAGAAACTAAAATCATAATAGTTAAATCATTACTTGCTCTGGTTGTCGTCGCGGCACCCATCATAGCGCAAGAAATTATTAACAGTTTCAGCTAACTGATACAAAAGGAGATGTGATCGTAACACATCTCTTTTTTTGTTCTTTTACTAAAAGTTTAAAGTTTGTCCTCAAATAAATTAACGATAGATTAACCTAGAGAATGATTAACAGTTCGAGTTACTTAACCATCTCAAGAAACACCGCCTCCGACAACATGGGGATTTTAAGCTGCTTCGCTTTAGCCACCTTCCCCGGGCTGGGTTTTTCCCCTACTACCAAATAGTCAACTCTTTTTGATATTGTTGATACAATTTTTCCACCATTATTTCTAACAGCGTCTACAAACTCAACTCTTGTAAATTCTTTAAATTTTCCCGTACCTAATAATTTCTTTCCTTTTAGTGGACCGCCTAATACTCCACCATCTACGTTTTTAACTGTAGCCATATTTAATCCAGCTCCTTTCAATCTCGTTACAAGTTCAATATTTTTTGGTTGATCGAAAAAGTCTATAATTCCATCTGCGACTAATTCTCCAATTCCATCTACTACCATCAACTCATTTTTACTCATTTTTATAAGATCATCAATAGTTAGGAACTTATTAGCAAGAATCTTCGATAACGTTCTACCAACGTTATGTATCTGCATCCCACATAACACTCTATTGAATGATTGTTCTTTTGACTTCTCTATTGCAGCTAATATATTATCAGCAGATTTTTCACCAATTCTCTCAAGCTTCAGTAATTGTGCTTTTGTAAGGGTATATAGATCTGCAACTGTTTTTACCAATCCAGTATCAATCAATTGAGCAATAAGCATATCTCCAATATTATCTATATCCATCACATCTCTTTTGACAAAATATTCTATCGTGCCTTTGAGCTGTGCAGGACAAGAAGGATTGGAACATATGTAATAAGCATTAACTTTCTTTACATTACCTCTACATACTGGACACTTCTTTGGAATCTTTGAAACTTTTGGAACTCTTCCTGTTTGCCCTGGAACTGGTCCTACTACTTGTGGAATTATTTCCCCAGCCTTCTCGACTAAGACCATATCTCCTTCTCTAATGTCTTTCTCTGCTAATATCTCAAAGTTATGAAGAGTTGCTTTCTTAACCATTGTACCAGCTAAAAGAATTGGTTGGAGATGAGCTACTGGTGTGATTATCCCAGATTTGCCAACTTGTAAACCAATACTCAGCAACTTCGTACCTCTTCTCTCGGCAGGAAATTTGTATGCAATGAGCCACTTCGGATGATGTGATGTTTCTTCAAATGTATCTCTACTGATAGCACTATCTACTTTAACTACCACTCCATCTATTGGATAAGAGAGTTCATATCTAGCAGTATCCCAACGTGCAATATAGGCCATCATTGCTTCTTTAGAATCAACGGTAACCGAATGTTGATTTGTTCGAAATCCTAATGTTCGCATATTATTCAGATCAACAGATTGGTATGGGGAATTACCTCCAATCATTCTGAACATAAAGTTTCTAAGGTTTACTTTACCTGCTTCAGTAGAATTCTTTCTTTTGAGTATTCCTGCTGCAGCATTTCTTGGATTCATGAGAAGCTTCTCGCCTGCGTCTTCTTTGATTTTATTTATTCTATCAAACTCTACAAATTCCATGTATATTTCGCCACGTACCTCTACATCTACATCGCATGTTAATGTCAAGGGTATATCATGAATGGTTCGAACTGTATGAGTTACATCATCTCCTGATTCACCATCTCCTCTTGTGACTGCTCTCACAAGCTTCCCATTTTTATAAGTTACTGAAATTGCTACACCATCTATTTTCAATTCAGCGGATAGGTCTTCTCCTTCACCTATCTTACACCCTTTGTCGTTTACTCTGTCTACAAATCCTTCCACTTCTTCTTGGTTGTATGTGTTTCCAATGGATAGCATTGGGACGTCATGATTGACAGAAGTAAATTTATCAATTACCTCTCCACCAACTCTTTTGGTTGGGGAGCAGGAGGTGTCCAATTCTGGATGTTCTTTCTCAAATTTAATCAGAGCATGTAGTCTTTTATCATATTCTTGATCTGTAATCTTTGGCTCTGCTTGTACATAATATCGTTCATTGTGTAAAATGATTTCTGCCGTCATGGCAGAGTGTCTTTCTTGAACATCCATCTTGGGTGTTTCCTTTTCTTTTTAAAAATGGCCGGGACGGCGAGGATCGAACTCGCGACAGATGCTCTACCAACTGAGCTACGTCCCGGTGATGGTGGGGAGAGGCCGAGTCGAACGGCCATCTCTGGTTTTTCAGACCAGCGCTAAGACCCCATCAGCTACCTCCCCTTCTGAAAAATTGCGGAGTGAGGATTTCACTAATGTTCCGATATGATTGACAAGATAAACTATATGGGATTTGAACCCACATTTCCGGATTGCGGTCCGGTGCCCTACCAATTAGACGAATAGCCGCTATACATATTGTCTCTTCTCTCACAGGAAGGATTTCACATTGTTCCGATTCTTCATAGCATTTCGAACTACTATTAGTGTCCCGTCTTCATTCCTTACCGCATAAAAACTATACTATAATTCATCCACAACGCATGCTATTGAATGTTCTTTATATATAAATAATCTTCTCTTCTCTGCATTCATTACTGGTACACAATGATCTTGTTCACCAATTACTATAATATCTCCAACCTTTACTTGCATTGGAATTCTATCACCATCAGCCATCCTTTTACCAGGACCTACTGCAAGTACTGTTGCAAACTGACGCGGTAATATATTCTCATTCATCATAGGCATAATAATATTTCCAACCTTCTCTTCAGGTGGTAATATTTCCAATAAAACATTATCTAAAATCGGGTTATAACTTTCCATAAATCTCTCTTTCCTTTTGTTTAATAATCATCACTCATTTCTATAAATGTTGTGTACCACCAAGCTAATACTTTCTTGGCTTTGTCTTCATCACGAGGATCAAACTGAAGCTCGTATTCACAATCTAAAAATCGGGGATTATATGTTGGGCTCATTTCTTCATATTCCATATCAACTAATATATTTATATCATGATATGCACAATTTACTCTTCCCTCTATTATTTTTAAGATAGAAGTATAATTAAATCCTTCTCTGGCAAAATTCTGCATTGATGTGGCTGTACCATCATATAATACAGGAGACCTATCTCTAGCCTCCAGTAATTTTCCTCTTAAGTGGAGTATCTTCAAATAAAAATTCAAACGTTGTTTTTTAATTATACTTAGCATGTGTACTTTAGACATTAACTCCCACTCAATGTCTCTCTTAGATAAATTCACCATTAATCTGTCAACATTCTCTGAAGTAGGGTAGTAGCTTCACATCTACCTACAGGAGTAGCCAATTCTTCACCAGTAAAGAACTTGTCGCCTTGATTCACTCTCGTGATAGTATCACTTGACTTTCTAAGAACTTCTATCCATTTTCCATAATCCTCACCATACATATCTTCTTTTAAGGATTCTAACCACTGTAAAAACTCTTCATAAGTTTCTGGAAGAACTCCTACAAATTCACCATCATCTGCATAACCATAACAACCAATGCCAGCCATCAATTTAATTGTTACATCGTCCTCTGCCCATGGTGGAGACATCACAAGACAGAATACAGAATTTTGAGGACCACTCTTTGCAAATATTTCATTACCACCCATTGTTATATGTCCAGTACCCATAGTAAGGGATGCTTCTCCAGATTTAATATGGACATAATTTTTATAAATCTCTACATCTGTTTTACCATCATCTAATGATATACTACCATTGGTAGACTTATGATTTTCGTCTATTGATAAAAGATCCCAATTAGATAAAGCCATTTTAATACCTTTCTACATAGCAAAGCAATCGGAACACTCGTCTTCAGTATCTTTGATTACTTTTTTGATATGTTGGTTTGCCAATTCAATTTGGCTATCTATATGCCTGATAATCTCAAGGTGATCGAACGCAATATCATTTAATGGAATTTCGTTTCCATCGACGAGATCTACTGGATCAACCCAGCGTAGTTCTGATGCATCATCTCCTGCTTCCCAATTGTAATCTTTAGGGTCAATCATTACGCAGTGAACTATTGTTATAGCATGCCCTCTTGGATCACGTAATGGTGTACCGACAGTAGTGTATTGATCTTTATAAGTAAATTTAATAGCTGCACCAGTTTCTTCTAGTACTTCTCTCGAAATTGCTTCATGTAGGTCTTCACCTTCATCTACAAACCCACCAGGAAGAGCCCACTTACCATGTTCAGTTTCACCCTTTCTCTTGACCATCAACACCCTAAGTCTATCAACTGAATCAAATATTACTGCATCTACTGTAACCATAGGTCTCGGATAATCGTAGTGGAATCCGCCCAATAATTGGCCGACGCACTGGGATTCGCTCACCCCCCATCCTGATCTCATCTCGCGTAGGTCTTGGGGATCTACCTATTGTTGGTTGCCAATCATCATCTAGTCCTGTCTCCTCAGGCTCATCAACATCATCACTAATATCTTCAGATACCTCTTCAATAGTAAGCAGTTCATATTCTTTAAATCTATGAGTATGTCCGCTACCCATTCTAACAACATTATGACTTTCTCTTTTCTCAATAGATTCAATGCTATTACAGTTTATATATTTTGTAGGTTCTTCTTCCTCTACTTTAAACCACCAACCATTTCCCATCTCTGTATTCCTCTACAATAATGTTGCTTGGACTCATTGATGCATCAACCTTTTTCTCAATTTCTGCCATAGTAACTGCCTGACGAGATACAGTAATGTGCACCCAGTCTTTAAACTTTTTACTTTCACCTAATCTTTTGAATGCTATTTTCTTATTAGCATGTTGTGACCGTTGATTCTGGGCCACTGCAACTGCTCCACTTGGAGGATGAGTTATTCTTACAGCGCTATCTGTTTTATTTCTATGCTGTCCTCCAGGACCACTACCACGAAATGTATCAATTACAAAATCTTTTTTTGTGAGAGTAAGGACTTTCTTTCTGACCTTAGTATGCACATCTATCCCTTTATTGTTTTATGAAACGTCTTTTCATCCCATACAAATGGTACTAAAAACGAACCAGGAATCATCTCTTGCATATATCTTGAACCTGCTGGATTCAATGAATGTATAATTACTTTAGCATCAACTGGATTCTTATTTATATATCTAGCAACCTCAGCACCTGTATTTGTTTCAGCACTATTTACAAATACTTGATCACCTAGGTCATGATCACCTAGGTCATGATCTAGTAATATTAAATCATATTCTTTTTCTTTTAATAGACGAATTGCTTCTCTAGCAGTATCTACATATTCACCGACCCAACCATGCTCTAGTATTCTTTGTTTAAATTGTCTAATTCTATTACTGTTGTCTTCTAAAACCAATACTTTCATTATTCTTCCTTAAATAGTAAGGAGAGGAAGACATAACACCTCCCTCTCCACCACACTCTCGAACTCTACTTACTGTCTACGAGCCGCTTCCGCCGTTGGAGCTGCCGGTTGATCTGCAGAATTCACCACTGCCTGATTGAGCAGGCTTGTTACGGTACTCCCCATCGCAGTTCCAGTGAAGATGCGTTGGAGAATTTCCACGAAGCTTTCGCCACCAAGAAGGGTCATTGGACCGATGGCCTTGGACGCATTGGCTAAGACGTGATCGTCGCCAAATCTCTGCAAGGCTGCAATGAGATCCGGATGGATCGCTTCGGCTTTCGCTACGACTGTTGCCGCCATCTTCTCGGCCTCTTCGATCCGAAGTGACTGGTTGGCCTTCTCCATGGCGTATCCCATCTCGTCCGATGCCTTGTCTCTTGCGAGGGCAGAGGCATGATCGATGTCGATCACGGATTGCTGGAGTCCCACGAGGGCAGCCTGCAACTCTTCTTGCTTTTTCGACTTTTCGCCACGAAGCTCGGCTAACTCAGCCTGCAACTCGACGTTTTCGGTTTCTCTTGCGAGAACTTGCTTCTGACTTTCTTGTATTGTATCTGCTGTCAAGCGCGAAACGATCTCGGAACGCTTGATGTGTTCCAGTTCCTGTTCTTTTGCCTGGATGTCGAGAACGGCCTTGACAGAGTCGCGCTGGACTTTTGAGAGCAACTCATCGATGTGCGCATCTTCGATCTGAAGACTCAACACCTCAACGTCGTATACCCGCATATTGTTTTCGTCGAATGCTAGTCCTGGTCTCTCGCCGCCTTCTGGTTTGGCTCCGAGGAGGACGTCGCGTACGATGTCAATGCCTTCATTGTAGAATTTCTCAATTGAGTGATGCTTGGCTGCGTTCCGAAGAAGGCTGCGAGCATGATCGGATAGAAGCTTGACGTAGTTCTCCACGTCGAACCACTTCACTCGATCTCCGTCTTCTTCGCCTTCGAAGTGGACGCGGTACGACACCTTGATGTTGATCTTGCATTTGTCGGCGGTCTCGACTTCGATAACATCGGAGACCTTATTGTTTTTGATTTGAAGATATACTGTACGGAATAGACGGTCGGTATTCTTCGGCTTCCCAGTGGACAGAGCCAGAACCTGGAGAACCTCATCATACTTCAGTCGAATTGTATTCGGGCCGATGACGACGCGTCGATTGCCTTTCTTGTCCGTGACAAGAACCGCGTAACCAACGAACGGGGAAATGCTCGGGACGCCATCGTATTTCGTATTCAGTGTCAGGGTGCGCGGCGGAGTGAACGATGTCCTGCGTTGGACCTCATCTCCGGCGATGCCTTCACCAACCTGCTCAACATTCCTCATGGAATAGCTTGTGGTCATGTCGGCGGCAACGAGACCCTCAAGTGCTGGCGCTGATCTGTACTTGGCAGCCATTTTCCCGCCACGGGAGACGCTTGATGATCTCATATTCCTTGAGGTGTCGGATTCGACGTAGTCAAGGCCGGTGTCTTGGATACTTGCCATTTGCGCATTGAACAGCGCGGCTTCTTCGTTTCCAGGATACCATAGTTTCACCTGTCGTTGCGGGAGGATTCTCTGCACGATCACTTCATGGATCGGATCCGGAAGGAGCATGCTTGGACCTTCAAGCGTCGCGATGACACCTGTGTCCTTGTCGAGGACATAACGACCTTCTGATTCGGGGACGGCAACGGCGAAGTGAATATCTTCATTGCCGTATCTGATGATTCTGTGCTCTTTGCGCGGGAAGTAGATGGGGGTTGTCCCACCGGTCAAGAACAGCTCTTGGCCTGCTTCATACTTCTCGCCATTTTCCTCGTAGGACTCAATGACCTCTACATGAACACCGGAGTTCTTGTTAAGGTCTACTGCTGGCCATTTTCTGGAACCGTCTTTCGTGACGAACTGTTCTGTGGGGTCTGGGAACACCACTTCTGGTCCCTTCACGTATCTCTTGTTTCCATTTTCGGCAAGGAGTATGCAGTATTCGAGGCGTTCCAGGGTAACTGCGTTACGTACCTGCTTACCGTTCTCGTCTGGAACGACTTTGACGCCCGTGGGAGGAATGTAGAAGCTGACCTCGGTGCCTTTGATTACAAGGCGCTGGCCAACAGTGAGGCCGAAAGGAGCTGGTGCGGTGACTTGGGCAACAGTTATCTCTGTCGATTTGTCTCCGGACTTCGGCGCAGGACCAAGATCTCCTGCGAGTTTCCCGATGTCGATAGGGGCAGCTGCCTTGACCACAGCTCTGGACCAGTTCTTCGTCGACTCGGTGTCGTTGTATATCTCGACAATAAGGTACTGGTTGGAGCGCAAGCGGTGACCACGAATGATTCTCGCATGCTGGCCGGGCCACAATGCTCTTTCATCGGGACCGGGAATGTTCACCTTCTTTCCTATCTGAAGAGGTGGTAGTTGGTTGTCGGTTCCTTTCACAGGAATCTGACCATCGGCAGACGGGTTGAGCAGCTCCAGATAGAACCCTTCTGGAGTCACGGGGCACGTTCTGACGGCATCTTTCGCATTGGTCGGGAACCGGACATATCTCTTCTTCTCAAAGTCCCATACAATCGGGATCTCTGAGCTCGAAAGAGACAGTTGTCGGCCACCCACAATTGTCTTAATGCTGCCGTCTTGTCTGTCTTGTACTAAAATGTATTCGTCATTGGTTAGAATTAATTCGCCGCGTTCACCGACATCTCTTGGAGCCATGTGTGTTGATCCTTCTTCGTCTTTTTGTTCGGCGGAGCGGTAATATCCTGAGTCTTCATCTGTACGAGAACCACCCATTGGGATATTTATCCTTTCCTATCTGCTTGTTGTGTGTCATGTAATGACTTGGGGTTTGTGTGTTATCAATTTTTATCAAACTCCTTGAATCTTTCAGGAGTGATGCTGAATCTGCAGTAACTGGTTTTCTTACTACCAATATTTTGATATGCTGGTATAGCATCTGTCACTGCTGACCAAGTTAATAATTGTCTATATCTTAATAAGTGTTTAAACATTCCTCTCATCACACCGTGGTTTCTATTATGGGTTGTTACATATACCAATTCCAATTCTGATCGGGGTCTTTTTGTTTTTAGTTTATCATCAAACGCTATAATTCCAACGGGTTTGTCCTTCCGATATGCGACAACGAAATGACAATATTCAAATTCTGAGAAGTGATAACTAATATTTGATATCATTCTAGCAGAATTAGATAATAATTTCTTCACATTTGTAGGGGCCTTATTTATATCATTCATTAATCGAAACTTCAATTTAATTTTGGAAATCATAATAAATCCCTCCCATAATTTTAATCTAGAATCCGTTTTTTAATAAATAAATCTATCAGTGCGGCTATATCTTTTCCATTTACTTCAGCGTCCCATGCCCCATGTTCTTTACCAGGGATAGGATAAAAAATGCTTGGAAGATTTTTACTCTTACACTTTAAATAAAGTGCAGTAGAATCAAATATAGATGCTCCTGTTGTTAAATCTTCCGATCCATGTAGAATCATGACAGGAGGATCATCTTTGTCAACCTTGTACATATATTTCATGCAGCTTCCCCATAGACCTACTACCCTTGCTGGTTTACCATCCATGGGAACATACTCATCATTTAGATTCACTCTTCCCGGATCTTTTATAAATTCGTCATCGTCTGCAAATGATATAGAATAAGATATGACTGCTCCTGCAGATTCGCCTACTAGAATTAATTCATTTGGATAAATAACTCGTATAGCTTTTATAGCAGTTTTTACATCTACTGTAGCAGGGTATGCAGTCTTTCCTATCATGAGGTATTCATCTGTAGATGGGACCGGTGGTTTATCCTTTTCCAATCTGTAGTCTACTAAGAAACATCGATACCCCATATCACACATTTGTTCTGATAGTTTCACTAAGTCCTTTGACCTTCTAGATCCGTTCTTAAATGATCCTCCATGAACTAATACAATTGATTGTTCCTGAGTTACTCCAATTTTAGGTTCCATCATATCTAATAGTAAATCTTTTGTATCCATTCCATTATCAGTGTAGCCTTGAGCATATATTACATCTCTATTATAATTATAATTACTTGTATGATTACTACTTGAAGTTGTTGCACATGATGTTATAAATAGACAGAGTATTATTAAGTATTTCTTCATCGTAGATTGTCCTTTTTAAAGTTATGGCGGGCCTAGGGAGAATCGAACTCCCGTCAGCAGATCGACAGTCTGCGGTTCTAACCACTGAACTATAGACCCTTGTTGTATACTTATAATTGATCGTGGAGGCTTCCAGCGATATCTACATCGTCTGGGTACCATCTTTCTCCACGCTCAATATGAAAATCTTTATCGTCCTCGTGTGGATTGGTAATTAAATGAAATCTATCTTTGCCTGCTATTAACTGAAAGCCTGGTAACTCTACAGCAGATCCATCTATAGTTGCTAGTACTGAAAACATTGCACCATTTATCTTTTCTTCTTCAGTTTTACCTTCAAGATTCAACCAATACTTTGCAACTTGTCGAACTCGATTTAAAAATTGTTCTCTTATTTCGTCTTCGGTATACGGTTCAGGCATGTTCACATTCCTGTCTTTATGAGATACTCTGGGGATCTCTTCTTAACTATCACTCTTCCAAGTGACCTTGTACCATGTTCTTCTAAAGGTTTGATCACAATTCCTTCTCGTAGTTTATTTACAAGTGCACTTTGACCATTACTAGCTTCAGTGATTGACATATCTTGTAACCAATCAGATAAATTTCCAGTAAATATGATTGGAACTGCACTTGGTCTTGGAGGATTCTTTACGTATTCGCCAGGTATACTCCTCACATTTAAATAACTTGTAGCAGTTTGTAATAGATGTAACATTTCCCACGCATCTAGGAATCTGCCATCTGCTTTTATATCAAATACAAATACATCATCTTCTGGTAATTCATAATATCTGGCAGCTTTAATGCTAGGTCCAACTAGTTCACCAATTATCGTGACTTGTTTCACACCAGCCAATAGTTCTAAAAGATATTGTGCTATTCTAATTATATTTTTACTTCGAGCGACATTCCAATATAGATTACTATTTTCTTCTATTTCAATTATTGTTCTTGTATGTTGGTTAACAAACACATCGGGTCCATCTCTTCTGACAGTTACAGATAAGTTAACACCTTCTAACTTCTCAGTAACCATGCATTGCATACCCTGTACTAGTTTCATAACTTCAGGATACTTTTCATAACTTTCTATATTGTATGCGCTCAGTCCTTCCGGGAGGCGGTGTAATTCCCCACCTGGTATATCATCGATGGGAGGTTCGAACTTTTCTACCCCTAGTAAGTCAGTGACATCTGTACCAGTAATTTTAACTGGAATCTCATTTATTGGAATAACCAATCCTTCGCTATATATTCCACGAAGGTTAACTGTCTTAACTCTATTTTGGGCAGGCCCAGCTAAGAAATTAAGTTTTAATGATTTAACTAGCGAGAGAGGGAGCAATGAGTCAACTGGAAAGAACACTACCAGATCACCAACTGTATGAATATCTTTTTGAACTACACAAGTATAAGATAATCCTTCCACTCTTGCAAGTTCAAGTTTGTCTGCGGTTGGATGAGGCCAAATCTCTTCGATTCGTTTGACCTCGACTGCGAAGCTACTCATATAGTCCTTTCTATTGCCAGGTGAGATACAACCCTTTACCTTTTCTCTCAGGATGATGTAAGGTTAGAAATGTATAAACTGCTATAAAAGAAACTATCCATACAGCGACACCCACACCCAACTCTAACATATCAGCTCCTTAGTATTGTGCAACATCAATGCTTGGACCAACACCACCACCTACTGCACCGGCACCACCTCCACCAACAGCTCCGCCTGCTCCACCGCCTCCTCCCTCACCTTCACCAACACCTACCAATTCAAGTCCGCTTAGATCTACTCCTGAGTATACATCTTCTGCTACAACTACATTATCCATAGATGCGCTTGCAACTCCAGGTACCGTAGCTACGATACTACTAGAGCGATTAAAATTACTGTTAATCCCAGTATAATCATTTTCTTCATCTTTCTTCTCCTTTTCTACATGTACACAAATCAGGATGTTCAAACTCTCTAATTCTTAATTTCAACCTTTCTATTTCTTCATTTTGAATTTGTATAACCATTGTTGAGTTGAGAACCTCGGCTTTTAAATCATCAATAATTTCATTAGATAATTGATCATCTCGTTTATCTGATTTAAATATTTTAAACATTTTACTATGCTGCTTCTCCTTGTGCTTGTGCTAGAGCATTCATCTCATCCCTAACTACTTCCATTGATTCTGCTGCTACGACTCTCGACTTTTGTTCATCTGTTAGGTCATCATATAATTTATGACAATCATTACAAATAAGTCTACAATCTTCTACTTTACAATCCGATCCTTCGTCTGGTCGGCCTGCAATCTCTTCGATATGATGATTTTCTAATCTATTAAATGGTAAATTTATATCTAATGTAGCATGTTTATGTGCATCTGCTTCGCACCACTCACAACAGATATGTCCATTTGTTATAGCTTCTAAGTATAATATTCTTTTTGCTCTTAATACAGCAGCTCTCTTTCTATCTGCCTTTAATTTAAATTCTTTTTTACCTTCTTCTTTAACAGTATAATCTAATATTGATTGTAGATCTACAGATTGAGAATTATTGATAATACTATTTAATCTATTTTTAGCTCTTTGTTTTCCAGTATCTGTTAAAACATAACAACCTTTAGGAACGGGTTCCCCATTTTCCATTTCCTTACCTTTTCTATACATCCAATGAAATTTCATTTTTGCTTGATTTATAGCATATCTTATAGTATCTTTACCATCTTGTGTTAATTTCCCATCTGTTCCGTACGATCCGCTATTCTTTGATAATGTAGTTTTAAATTCAGTAAGTTCTTCGCATTTATCATATAATTGTCTAGTTGTAATCATATAATTATTATGTTCCATATTATTACCAATAAAATCGGTAAATAAAACAGCTAAATCATTCTGTACTTCTGAACCTCCGTAATTATTATCACTCACGTAATCTAATCCTTTCTATTTCTATCTGAATTTTCGTTTAAACTCCCATAATTTGGTGTCAATGAATGACAATTAGGGCAGATCAATTCTAAATTTTCTTCTTTGCAATTTTTTGCTTTACCATCTATATGGTTTATTGTTAATGGTATTTTTCTAGAGGTTGGATTAACATCGCACCATCCACATTTATGGCATTTGTTATCATATTTATTAAAGATATATCTTCTTATTTTTATATTAAGACCACAGTTTCCACCATTATAATATCCATGTTCATCACCATTTTTCCATCTGGCAATGTACGTAGAATGTTCGTGTTCGTTCTGGCAATTAACATCGCAAAATTTTCTTTTATATTTGGTTATGTTTTTTATTTCTTTTCCACAATTGACACAAATGGTCATAATAGATTTTTTATTATTTGCTCTTATTTTATTATTATAAATTGATGCACATTTATTTGAACAAAAACTCTTTCCTGATTTATTCTTTTTTATTCTAGATTGTTGTCTTAATAGTTGTTTATTGCAAATTTCACAAAATACTGTAACTGTTGTAGACTTTGCCAAATTACTACATTCTTGTGAACAAAATGAATTATATTTTTTCTTTAAATTATATTTATAATTATTAATATTTCTTTTAAATTCTTTTCCACACGTGGTACATTTTAGCGTAATACTTTTCATATATCATATACCTTAAATTAAATAATTGGTGGAACCATCCGAAGTCGAATCGGAATATAACACCTTGCAAGGGTGTCGCTTTCCCAATTAAGCTATGGTCCCATGGTAGACCCAGTAGGACTTGAACCTACGACCTCGTGCATATATAAGGCACGCACTCTAACCAACTGGGTTACAGGTCCATTTGATTATTTGTCCGCATTTTATTTGGATTTAATATGTTCATCTACATACTCTGCGATTCTTTGATTGATTGAAGAATAGGTAGATATTGTGATTGCCATATTTCGTTCAGATCCTGCCTCTTTTAATGATCTAAGCAAATACTTTTTAATTATAGGTGCCAATTTTGGAATATGTATATTTAATATTTCATCAAATGGACATATTAAATCAAAAGATTTTTCTTCTTGTTTTATAAAATGTCTCATTCCAAATAATATTGGAAACCATATGGGTTTTTTATTATAAGGTAGAGAATCTCTACTAACATCTATGTTTTTCTTTAAATATATGCTTAAAAATGTTAAAGGTTTTACATACTCTTTTGGAATCTTTATCTTTTTAGAGGCTGAATCATATTTGATTGATTTGACATATGATAATAGTTTTATTTTATTACCATCAGAATATTTATCATCATTAAAATCTAATTCTATATTAAATTTATCTATAATTAGAAGTATAAATGGTGATAACGGATACACTTTAGATTTATATTGTTCATCTAGATTTTTTATTACCTCTGAAGATAATCCATAATATTGAATTACTCGATCATATGTACCATCCTCGTTATATATATCTTTTGGGAAAAATTTATTGTCTATATTTAGCAGCATAGAATATTTTAATAATGTTAAATCTACAATTATACCTGGATCATTTTCAGTCCATCCTATAAATGATTTAAAACTTTGTCCATTATCTGAATATTTATCCAACTCAGATTTTAATTCAACATAATTACCTTTAGAATTTTCTATAGATCTAATTTTTAATGAAACAGAATCATTAAGACATCTAACCATCTCACTTATTTGATGTTCATTATTAGATATATTTATCGTTAATTTAACAGAATTTGTATTAAATGGATCAAATACGCCTTTATTTGTATTTTTATCATCTATAACTCTGTCGTATAATTTTCCAGATGTGTTTCTACCATCCCCTATTCCTTGTGGTAATCCTTTTTCTTCAATTATTTTGCCGAATTCATCAAATACTCCTGGTTGAAAATATACATTGAATTCATTTTTATTTACTTTAAATATATATCGCGCAAAAACTTCTATACCCTTATTTTTATTATAAAAATCATTTTTAATTTGATCCTCTAATTCATTTTTCGCGCTAAGATCTATAATATTGCATATTTTTGATGTTAAATCTTGTGTTCTTGGATTGGCATCTCTCATTAGTTGTTTATAATTATTAAAAGATGTACAATTATTTATAGGTAAGTGTGTAGGAAAATCTTTTAATGATATTTCAAATATATTTTTATACATTCCATTAATTATATGTGAAATAAGTTTATTTCCTATAATCCGCATACATAATGGTTTAACTCCATTGAATGGGATACATTTAAATCCTGCCATTTCTTCTTCACTTACTACATATATTTCATCTGATCCAATTTCTTTACATTTGCCTTTATGAAGTCTATAGTTTCCTTGTACTTCTTTCTCTATATCTTCTGGTTTCTTAGTAGTATTATAATCAATATGATGGATTTCATAAAATTCACGTTTTTTCGTTGATGTTAAATTTTTAATCCTCTCTTCTAGATTAGTAGTATATCCTATTTTTACATAATATTTATCATTTTTTGGATCATCTACACCTTTAATTTCAAGCATATAAACACAAAATTTATTTTGGTTCATTAAACTCCTTTTCTTTTCTAATTAATGGAATCTCTTTACCTTCTGACATTTCCTGCAAGTCTGCTTGTTCTTGGAAAAATTCGCATACTTTTCGTTCACTTGCATTATGACCCCTAAATAAGTTCATTTTTCTCATTGCATCTATTGCTTCTTGCCAACTTTTATGCATTTAAATATCTTCCTTTATATTATATGGTGGGCCTGGAAGGGCTCGAACCTTCGACTTCCACCGTGTAAAGATGGCACTCTAGCCAGCTGAGTTACAGGCCCACATGATATTATCTCCTAGAGGTCGCTTTTCTTTTCGCTACCGCCCTCTTCTTTGGAGCACGCTTTCGTATAGTAGTTGTAGTTTTCTTTTTAGCTGCTACCTTCTTTGGGGATGCCTTCTTTTTGGCAGGTTTTATTTTCATCTTGGCAACTACTTTTCTCTTAGTAGGTTTTTTATACTTTATTAAATATCCAGTAGTACCTATACTCCAACCTAGAGCAATATAAAAATCTTTTTTAGATCTTATTACAGCATTAATAATTGACCGCATCTTTCCTAATGGAATTTTCGCATTATAACTATAGTAATATATATTTGATATCTTATTCTTTTCAACAAACAATTCAAAATTACATATTGTTCTAGTGGTTTTTCCAGATGGGCTTAGACTATTTACTATAAAATTAGAGTGTTTCTTAGTCATCCTCTCTCTTGCATAATAATATCCCTTTCTCTCTTTAAATGTATATTCTACTCCACTTTCATCAACACATCTATTGGTAACTTTCTATACGCTCGAATAAATCTCTTTTCTACATCTTTAAATATTTCACTTACAGCATCTATAATAATTTCATAATGTTTCCAATTATTTACCCGTATATCGAGGTGCGCAAGAGCAATTATTCCCGCTTTCTTTTTGCAATGAAATCGTAAATCACATTTTAGTTTTATTGGTATTTCTCTTGTTTGGCCAGTTTTACAGGCTCTAATTACATATCGAACTGTATCTCTATGATCCATCCCACTATATGGTTTATGAATAGTATATGTATACGTTGGAGCATTTATTACAATATTTTCATTAGAACGTACTTTAATCATAGGGTGTCTATTTGTATCACTCATTCAGGAATCCAATTTTTGTCTTTCGCCTCACACTGTTCCCGAACTCTAGAAGTTGCAGATTTAGCTAGTGCGGCAGCGTGATACAATGATATTAGTTTACTACATTGTACAGAGTGTATATTTACTGTCTTCTCATTTCTCATTACATCATGAAAACAATTAAATATTTGCATAGCTCCAGGTGTAGTACTATTATATTGATCGCAAATACTCTCCACATTATATACTCCCATAGAAGGGTCTGTAAACATACTATCATCTTTTTTTCGTGTTATAAATAAATCACTATATTTCTTTACTGGTATAGTACAATAGAAGTCGGGATAATATAATCCACCTGTAACTAATGGATATTGAAATTCAAAGTTCATGTCACTATCAAATGGAACATCTTCTAAAAGTATTCTATCTTTTCTAGCTTCCGCATCTAATACTGAGATTGATTTATTTATAAAAAGTCTAATCATATTCCATTCAGTCCAACTTGAACCCGACCAGCGAATTCCAAAATTTAATAACTTTCCTTTTGGATCTAATGAAATTTGTAGATATCTGTGTTCTCTGGGCTTTGTAAAATTGCTCGAAGGTATTGAGAAATTAAATTTTTCGGACATACCTTTAGTACTCCTCAATAATGATAATTTAAACCACTTAGATCCGTCTTCTATTTTTGCATCATGTATCTCTACTACGTGTCCCATCGTGATTCTATACCTTACGTAATGTTAATTCTTCCTCAACAACTAGTTCGTCTTCACTTGCACTCAATGCTAATTGATAATCAGTCATACCTTCTTTATCATCTAGTTCAACTTCACTATCAGTCATATCAATTACACCAGATGATTCTCTTTTCTTTCTTGCAATATATGTAGCTACTACATCTTTATATTCTGGTCTAACGCATACATTTGTCTCCATATATCTATCCAATCCTAGAATTAATTCGTCCATAAATAGAAGTAATCTTTCAAATTCACAGTCTTGTACTGGATACTGGAAATCATACATAGTTAAATATCCATTTTCGTCTAATAAAAATTCAATTTCAAAATCTTCATTTACTGCTTTCACATAAAGATCATCATCGGCCATACCGATCAACTCAGATGTAAATTCAATTCCCACTTTCATTCTCCTCGGTTTTATTTAACACACATTCTACTGCTAGCTTAAACGCTATCAATTGATCTGTACTTGGTACGTCTGGGATTTCCGCACCAAGAATCTCCAATGTATCTTGAATAGATAATGTCATATTATAACCTCTTTAATTCTTGATTCTTTTTATTACGAAAGGTATTTACTAATTCTTTAAGATACTGCATGCTTCTCCACGCCGATCTACATGCAAATGGATCCATCTCAAAATCATCATAGCAATCTTCTGTTTGCCTTCTACCAAATTTTATTTTACGATGAAGTTCTACTTTGGCACGGACATACTCATTCAATGCTGATTCAAATCCAGTTCCAAAAGTTAATTCCCCTCTCTGTACTTTTTTTCTCATAAGATGAAACACTTCTTCAAATACTGCAGTATGTACGTCATCACTATCTCGTATTAGCTCCCTCTCCACTCTATCTCGTATATGACAGCATACATCATTCATGTTATTGCTTTGTAGCTTTTTCGAGTTTCTCGTAAGCGTCCATTGTCTTCTCGGCTGCGGCTTTGTTGATAAGATCTCTGAGTTTGGAAACGCGTTCTCTATTCTTCTTCCGTTTCGCGTTTTTCTTCTCTGAGTAGGCGTTGGAAACATCTGCACCGCCACTGTCGAATGTTTTCACGTCTGGACTTCTCAACTTGGTTTCGAATTCGGCATCCAAACCAAGTACCAATCGATAACCATCCGTCATTATTTGAATTCGTCTTGCTTTTTCTTTTTCAACTTCAAGTAATACAACTGATGCAATAATGTCTTGTGATCCAATTTCTGCGGCAACTCTTTCTTTGAGTGTGTCTACGACTTCGACTACTGGCTCTGGCATGGTTATACCCTTTCTTTGTTCGTTGTTTTTGAGGACAAACTATAAACTGGTAGGCACGCTTGTCCTGCACTACGCCCTTGGAGATAAAATTATGAAAAATCTTAATGAAAATGAACTTAGAGATCTATATTTAAATAAAGAATTAAATCCGTATGAGATAGGAAAATTGTTAGAATGTGATCATAAAACAATTAGGAAATACTTAAAAGTATATAATATTCCTATGAGGTCTGCATCAGAATATAATTATATCCCTCGTAGATCACACACTAATCCTATTAAGGGGGAATATATGATACCATCGTCTATAGCTGCTCATGTTGCATATTTATGTGAGGGTTGGCATACTGAGAAAACTGATATGTTACAGTTTTGTAACACAGATCCAAATTTGATAGATTTATTTACTAATTGTTTAACCAATGTATATAAAGTCAATAAATATAGACTAGTAATAATGTCTAATTCTAAAGAGGAATGTGATCATCTTTTAAAATTATATCCAAATGCTTCTCAGTATATAGAAGCCGGTCGAAAAACTCCTTTAGTTAGAGTTATTTGTGGTGGAAAAACTATAGCTAGAGATTTTATAAAAAATGCATACTCTATATTAGAAATGGTAGGCGGGGAGGGAGTCGAACCCTCAGACACCAGATTCTAAATCTAGCCGCTTTGCCAGTTTGCGCACCCGCCCATATTTAAAAATGGCGGAGGAGATAGGATTCGAACCTATGGAGGACGTCTTTCAGCCCCCAACGGTTTAGCAAACCGTCGCAATAATCCACTCTGCCACTCCTCCGATCAATCAACCGTCTATAATATCAAACCATTTATTCATTATACCTTTAATCCATGTTAATTCGTAATTATAATTCACAAACACCAAAATTCCAAATACAGTTAATACGCATCCTACAACAATAAGCATCCATGGACAGGTTATAATAGTCATAATTATTCCACAAACTACTCCCAATACCATTAATCCCCCAATAAGTAAAAACAAGAATAATTTGACTAAAAATTCAAATGATTCTCTAGTAGCAGTGTCTAACTTATCCCTATCGATCTCAATTTTCATAACCACTTCCTTAATCTGTCAGGATCTATAACATTAAAACTAAGGAGTATAAATACTATAAACATGACCCCCATTAATCCAAGTAGTACCCAAATCATCCAAGGAGCAGTCATATACATCATGTAAAAACAAAGACCGATGACAGTTAAAGTCATTCCCGCGAGGGCGGCTACTGTTATTACGAATGTCATCCCACCAAATACTAACAAACATGATAGTCCAAGATTATTAAGTACTTTTGATAAGTCAAATTCTATTGTGTATTTTCCATCTTTCCCTTCAGCCATGGCGATCTCCTTTTCTTTGGCCTATGATTTAATCATAGAATTCAGAAAATAACGAGAAATTTTCTTTACTTGCCCCACACTCAGGACACACCCAATCACACGGGAGATCATGGTAGTCTGTTCCGGGGGCTATAGCTTCTGCTGGATCCCCTTCACTTGGAGAATATTCCTGTCCACATAATTCGCAGAAGTAGGAATTACCACTCATTCTTTTTCTCCTTCATTAGAATGCTTTCGCGAACTTGATACTCGCTATCCAATTTCTAGTTTCTTTTCTTAGAGCAAGAGATGCATTTCTAGGGCCACGTTTGATGTCTATTCCAACAGCCTCAACAAGTAGAGCATCTCTATTTACCACTTTTACCAATTCTTCCAATGTATCTGCAGATACTATTATTATATTTTTAGTATGTGGTTTAGACTTATCTACAGCTGCTCTTCTCTGATGTGGAAGCATTGTCTGATATGTTATAAAGCTTGCCCAAGCATGAGGTTCTTTTCCTATATCTTGTTTAAGTGTAGCAACCCCATCAGTAGCAGATATTAAACATACTTCTACATTATCTACTACTAAAGAATCACATACAGTATTAGTATCTTTTATAAGTTGCATCAAACTATGGTGAATTATAATTCTAAGATTTAAAGTAATCGGTGAAGATGATTCTACTGTAGTATGTTTTGTAGGAGAGGGGGTCTCTTTCTTTTTCCAGAAAGGCATTACTATTCCTCGCTAGGTTCTTTCTTGTCTTCACTCGTGTCGCAAATTGGAAACCAATATTTTCTTGGAACAAATAAATATAAGATTACTCCTGGTGCAATTATACTCAATCCTGCGCCAATTATTACTAGAAATGCCATTGGTTCTGAAATCAATAACACCAATAGAAGTACTATAACTGCTATACATACTGTAAGCAACATGCCTGAAAGAAATGCTTCAGACGCGCGCAAGCCATCAAGTTCAATCGAGATCTTTTTTCCCATAAGGGTTCTTTCCTTTCGTGTGCGGGTTATGGCGGAGGAGGCAGGACTCGAACCTGCAAGACCGAAGTCGCACGCTTTCCAGGCGTGTGCGTTACCAATTACGCTACTCCTCCACATAGAGGTCATTCAATGACCTAATTATAAATATTTCAAATCAGGTTTACGTATAACCCCTTCTGCGCGGGGATCAAATTTTTCACCTATAGAAGCTTTTTGATATATAGGCCCCCACTTCCGCGTTGCCCTTTCAAGATATTCAAGTACTAAACAGGTCTCACATGTACACGCCATATTTGTACAATCTCCCACATGTTTAAAATTATACCAAGGACTTGTAGGTTCTTTAATAGCTTCGTTTACGATTCGCATAAACATCTCTCTAGCTTCTTCATACGTACTATAATCAGCATAAGGATTATTGTGTGATTGCATACACAACTTTTGCCCTGCTACTTCATCTATCCAGAAGACTACAGCTGCTAATTCTACTAGATTTGGTATACTAAAATCTATCTCTAAATTTTCATCCTTGAATTTACATTCCATGATCTATAAGTATATTTATATCATCCGCAGATTCTCTAAAAAGCGGAGTTCTTTTAGTTTTATCATAACTTTTATCTTCTTCTCTTGTAAACTGCCAGAAGGTTTCTAGTAGTGTAACATCCCCTTGCGTTTCTGCAACAAATATAGTAGCAAAAGCATTTCTTTCTATTCTCATAATATTTTCCTAAGTTGTAACTAAGACTTCTTCTTTCTTATCTTCATCTGCTATAGGAGCAAATGCTTCTGCACCATGTGCAAAATATTTGACTAGGTTCTCAGCTGTTTGAGGAATTGTGAAATATTTTCCTTTTGGTAAAAATACCTTACATGTGGGTCTACCTTTATCCATGCCATTGTCTACTATGTTCTCAATATGTAAAATATTTATTACTACTATTTTTCCATTAATATCTGTGAGAGTTATTAGAAATCGTTTAATTGAATTATCTATTACATCTTGAAAAAGCCTAAATGCTTCCTGTTGTGTCAATGACAACTTTCTTCTCCTTCTTTGCTATGTTTGTAGGTTTCCATTTTTTTGACCAATGAATATCAGTTTGTACATGATTTTCTCTGACGAACTTTCCAATATTCAATTGAAATTCTGAGAATGGAAATGCTGAATAAGACCTCACAACTACTCCTTCTTTCGGTCCTCCGAACATAGAAGGGTATTTCATCTGTTCTAATATAAGTCCCTTTAATTGGTTCTCATCTTTTACGAATCCCTCATATAATACCGGAGGAGTAGGAACATTCAACATTGTAGCATAATTGGATATTACATCCCAGCTTAAAAATACATTATTTTCTACTACAGATAACAAGAATAAGAAGTGAGGTAAAGACGTATATTCTATACTATGAATTGCATACATATTTTCAAAGTAAAACCATAAATTACTATAATCTCCTTCACATCCAAATGTTTTACCAGCCCAATTTTTTACTATGTTGAATGATGGATGAGTTGCTTTTCCACCGCGAGATCTAGCATACACTTCGCAGTCCACTATCCCTGTATTAGATCCATCCATCTTTTCTGTAATTATTATTTTTCTTCCAATAAATGGAGCAGATGATACTAGTTTCCTATTTGGATTTCCAGGAGAAAATGGTAGCCTCAACGTCCTAGGATATTTGTCTATGTTAATCATTATATAGATTCCGTTCTAATTACTAAATCCCTTACTCTATGTTTCATATCTTGTATTACTTCAGAATTTCGTCTTAGTTGTTTGATCTTTTTTTCATGTACTATATAATCAGCATATGCGTCATATTCTTGTTTGGATACTATATTGTGTTTTAATGCTACATCTATAGGTAATTCAATTTCCCAATATATGTCATCCCAGCTATATAACTCATAATAGAAAAAGCGACCATCGGAAAATAGATAAAATATTTTTGCTGCGTCTTCTTCCATAATAACCGCAGTTCTATCTATAAAGTTATCAAATCCAATTAATCTTCTTTCTCGAAGTCGTATATAATAGTCATCCTTTGTGAACTCAAATTTATCCACCAGTATCAACTCCTTCTACATAAATCCCATCTGTTTCTTCCGATAATTGAAATATCTTTGATGTATTTCCGGTTACATAAAAGTATGTATTTTTACTAATTGAATCAAATATTGGTGGCTGTTCTATTTCAATATCATGATCGTTTAATAATTTCGCAAGAGAATTCCAATTCATTTTTTTAGATACTCTTAAAACAAGATTCAATCTTTCCTCCTATAAACCCAATGTGAATCGCGTATATGATATTCATATTTTTTCTGAATTACTTTAAACCATGCCCAGTGTCCATCTACCTTAATAGGATACCAAGCATACCAATCTTTCCATGTTACATCATTCGAGTGACTCAGTCGGTACGATTTCCTTATTTTCCTCTTTTCCCACATGGCTATCAAACTCCTCTTTGAACTGCTTGAGGTCGCCTAAGACTTCCTCTAGAGTTAGGAAATCCTCTGCCGGTGCAGCCATTGCAGCTTCAAGTTGTTCAATTTTTTCTTTCACTGTCCTTTCCATATGCTCTCTAGTGTATCCAAAGAATGTCATTTCATATAAAATAGCAGCAGCAACTTCTTCGTTTGAATATGAGTCTAATGTATCTTCATCTATTTCCATTGCCAATAATTCATCCCACATAGTAAATTCCATGGCATATGTTTCAGTGTCTCCTTCTACTCGACCCCATACATAATACATATAATCATCTTTATCATGCTCAGTTGGTATATTCGCACCAACACATAATATATTATTTGTTTTTTCAGATGATGGTAAAATTTCTTTAATTTCATTAAAAGCTAATTGATATCCATCATCACAACGGGGGTCATACTCTGCTAACACATCATCTATTATTATTTTCAAAACAGCTGTAAATTCTACGTTTTTTATTAATTCACTTAGATTCATTAACTTCTCCTAGAAGGTTAAGGCCGAATCCCATACTGAGTCTTCAAGTTTTCCGGATAATATGCAATGCTTGACGATCAGTTTCATTATCTTTTTTACTTTGTGAAGGTCGATCTCATTTCCTACACGCACCTCTTGTTCGATATTGGTAAGGGGTGTACCCAATAGAAGGGAGTAAATGACATGATAAATTCTATATTCTTTTTTGAATATGTCGGCTCGCCTACTCATTGGACCATGCCATCCGATAGTTCTTTGATTTATTTTTATGTCAATATGCATATCTTGTATTTCCAACATCATTGCCATCAATAGTGTTTTCATTTCATCCATTATCCTCCAATAAATATCTCTTTCGTGATCATTGGGAAGAGCCAAGCCTCTGTCTCCATGAACCAATGAATCAATGTGACCTAACCCATAATTTACAATATTATCAATCATTTCTACTGGAAAAGGAATACGTTCATCCGATACATGTTTGTCCATACAAACTGTGAGTGAATCCTGTTTCGCCATTTTAACCGCCATGATAAACCTCCTTGGGAACGCTTCTTGCTATACGGGTTCTACAAATCTTTTGACAATTGATTATATCTATACCATCAAATTCTGGATCGGTTTCTACGTCTAAAATTCCAGTTTCGAATTTTTCTGCATTTGAAACTTCTTGTAATGTTAAACTTGCTCTTTGTGACCCTCTGTAACTTCGTCTATTACTTTTACACATATAACATGAACACTTCCTTATATTGTTTGCTAACATTCTTATCTCATCTCTGGAGTGTAGTCGTATCATATCATCAATTAAATAACACACGAATAGTTCGCTTTCATCAAATAATTTTTCGTCTCCAAAATATCTATTTATATGAATTACTTCTGTATTCTCCCTACCAAAACCAAAATACATATCCCCTTTTTGAGGGCCAGTTCGGTGTATACACCGTTTAACATATAAATTATGTTGTATTGCCTGTTGCCGCAATAACCGTCTCATTAATCGTTTAGGTAACTTAGACTTAGGCATAATTCTATCCTCCTGGGTTAGATAAAAAACCTATTAATAAATGTTATATTGCTAATCCAATTAATACTCCTATGCCAAACAAGAAAACAGTCCACCCCACAAATATTACGAATAATATTATATTTTTCCCATTGGTTATGGCTTGTTCATCAATATGCTCGCGATGTTTATCCATGCGTCTCATTTCTTTTCCTGTAAGCCTTCTATGTCGTGGCTTGGCGTTGATAATTTCTTCAACATCCCCTAATAAGGGGTTAGGAGTAGGTTTAATTAGTGCGGCCTGCGCCCGCTCCTGTGCGTCAAATATTCGTGAACGTTCAGCAAAATCAGGATCAGTTCTTCTCATAAACTCTTCACATGTTTCATTAGCTTCACTATGTCTCACGATGTAATTTTGTAATCCTGGATCCTCTTACTGTTGCATCTTCCCGTCCTTGACCATTTGGTAATTCGCTAAGGTGTACTGGAGGGCGACGTGGTGAGGTTCCCATATGTTCTTTTCCTTTCTTCTATTTCTTTCCCTCCCCATGTTGGTGGTGGGATACATCTCTTCCATTTATGAAGCAAACATTCCCAGTTCGCCTTATATACATCTTTGTTATATTTATATCTGAAGTTTGGTAATCTATTAGTGTTATGATACACAGAATCATAATACCAATCATAAAATTGTTGCTTGATTAACCCTTCCCACATAGAAACTCCTATCTTATTAAAATATTCTAACTTGCTTTCTTGTGGGCATAACTCATCTGGAAATCTATACTTAAACTCTCTTATAAGACATATAAGAAGCGATAAGGTCCATTTATAATTATCATATGATTTCGCTGTCCAGTTTAAAAATGTATGACCTGTCTCAGATGTTTTTATCGGCATACTAATACCTGACATATTCAAACAGTTTGATAATACATTAGTAATATCTTTAATCGATAGAGCTAATAATTTATCGTCTAGTACTTTTGCACAAACTGATGGGTTGCGAGATACCGGGTAAACATTCATGTTACATATCCGTTTGTTTTAGATCGTCACACATTCCTAGTTTAAGGGCATCCTCTGCAGTTAGCCATTTATCAGTAGTCCCTAGCAAATCTCGTCTTATTATTGCCAATGGAAGTCCTGTACACTTTACATAGTGTGCCTCTATTCGTTCAGTTAAGAACTCAAAATGATCTTTAATACTTATTAATTCATGTGCCTTTCCTTTCATACCGGAAGTGTACTGGTGGCTCATAATTGATGTATTCGGAGTAAAAGTTCTTTTTCCTTTTTCCCCATTCATAAATATCATTAAAGCTGCGGATGCAACCACTCCTAACCCAACTACATGTATAGGTAATTTTGAAGAGTTCATTGCGTCTACTATACTAAATCCTGCATACATATCTCCACCAGAACTATGAATCATTAATGTCAGGTGTTCTAATCCATTATCCTCTAAATTATGAAACAATATAAATTCTGTTAAATTGGTTGCCAATTCAACATCTATATCTCCAAATAATTGAAAAACTCCATATTGATCCAGTCTACTTTTCTCTGTCATATGTTACTGCCTTTTCATTTTGTTTCGATACACATATAAGTAGTCATGAATTCCTTCCCATTGTGGTATATTTACTTCATCTACAAGCTCAAAATAATTTTCGTTATTTATCAATTCTCCAAAGTCATCACAACCAGTACACCCACCCCATCCTTCACCAACATATATTAGGTATTCACTTCTCAATAGTCTAATACAATTTAAGGCCATTGGTTCTGCGTATGGTGGCCAACAAAGCAATAGATTTCTATCAGGATAATCTAATATTGTATTTTCATGACCATCTTCTATCTCTGTAAATTCTATAACTTCTACTGGTTGTCCAGTTCTGCCAGATTTACCTTCTCTAAATGATGCATAATTTTTTCTTGTAATTTTTTTATCAACTGCTATAATATCTACCCCCATTTCTTTTAGAAGCATTGCCCAATATCCTCGGCCCGCTCCAATTTCTATTATTGGTCCATATTTCGCAATGCATCCTAGCGCTGCCAAGTTCGGTACCGCGAATGAATATTTTTCTATAAGCCTCCATCTATGATCTATAAATTCAGAAGGGTCTTTCATTTCTAGTATATGTTCTAAATATTTATCCCCATTACATGCATTAAATTCATCAAGATATTCTATTTTAGCCGGGGCCGATATTACCATCCTCTTTTTCCTTATCCTTTAGAACTACTATCCAGTCATCCCATATTTTTGATTCAACGTATACCCCCAACGCTTCAATCCTTAAATCTAATTCTTGTTTTTTATTAGTATTGATTATTTCAAATAATAAACTAACTGATTCTTCTGGAAATTCTACTGACAGTATGCACTGGTTCAAAAACGATTGAGGATAATCATCTTCATAAAATTCAAAGAGATCGAATATTTTTACAAACATAGGAAGGATCCAGCTGTTTCCTTCAGCATTACTTCTCTCAGCAGGAGAAATATCATTAATATCGCAACAACGAAATAAAACTTCTTGAAATGTTTTATAATCGTTTTCTTTTAAGAAATCTAGTATTTCTATTTTAAGATTGTTCGGCTTCTGAAAAAATAGTATTCTTCTCATTTAATCTCCTTTCATATAATTACCATCTCTTTTTATTAAATTCTTTATTACGAATTCTTACTGAATCTTTGTTTAGAGATCCATAATTCTCAGTTAAAGAATGGCAATTTGGACACAATAAATCTAAATTATGTTCTTTAGAGTTTCTAGCATCCCCATCTATATGATGTATTGATAATGGAATATTTCCAGATGTTGAATTTATTTCACTCCATCCACATCTACTACATTTATTATCATATTTCTCAAACATATACCTTCTAATAAATTTTAATAGTGTATAATCTTTTCCGGTATATCCAGGAATTAATTCGCTTTTCCAATTTTTGATTCTTATTTTATATTGATGTTCTCTACAGCATTCTTGAGAACAGTATTTTTTACCCCTATTTTTAATAATATTTTTACATTCTATACATACATATTCAATTGAATTTTTTAAATGGGGCCCTCTTTTACAATTTTTTAATTTTTCTGATGTTCTATTATTATATAAAGCTGAACAACTACTATTGCAGAATTTTTTCTTCCCACTTAATATTTTATTACACTCTAAACATGTATGAGTCATACATGATTCATAATGCCTAGAATAATTTGAGGCACAATACATTGCGCAAGAAGTTATTAACAGTCTTATCTAGCTGATACAAAAAGAAATGTGCTCACAACACATTTCTTTTTTTGTTTCATTTTCCCTTAAAGTCGGGTAGACAATTCCCATTATCGGGTTTCTTACTCATAATATCTTTTAGTTGATCAAAACTAATAGGTGTAAACTTATTACTATCAACTCCAACGTCATGACTCTTTCCAATGGATGGAAGAGTACCATGACTGTGTCCATATAGATGCCAACTGTTACGATGAGAATTATCCCATACTCTCATAGCATAATGACATAGTATTAACCTTCTACCTTCATGTCTTAAAATAATTATCTGAGGCAATCTTGGAAATATTTGATTAATATCTTTATCGTGATTTCCTTGACAAAATATAATTTTACCATTTAACCTAAGAAGCATTTGATTTGTTTTAATTGTAGAATTATAAAAGCTAAAATCTCCAAGATGATATACAGTATCTCCAGATGATACAACACTGTTCCAATTCTTTACCATAGTTTCATCCATCTCTTCTTTGGATTTAAATGGACGATTACAATACTTTATAATATTTTTATGCGAAAAATTCAATGGGTGTCAGCTGTAAAAAATATATTACCACTGACACCAATTCCTCCTCTTATGTTCTTACCCATCTTTCTCCTTGTATCGCTATAAACTAAAAAATGTCCAACCATCAACTCGATCATTTACGAATTGAATGCTTATAAACCCGCTACTTTCTCCTCTAAACATATTCCCAGTCCACTCCCAGTTCATTGTACGATGAATATCACCATCCCCCCAATTCATTTCCATACCTTTCTTACCATGTACACCCATTATTCTTACTACTTGATTATATGTCATTCCTTTTTTAAGTTTATTGACATATGATTGTGGATTGAATGATGAGTTATTTCTTTTAGATGGTTCGTACTGTGGTGTAACCGATTTAGTATGTTTTGGTTTAGATGACATGTCATCTATCATTGATGGTGGCTTGACTATTTTTTTAGGTAATTCTGCTGGTATTGGTGCTGGTGTAGTGGATGTTGGTGGTTGTCCTATTTGAGATGTATTATTAACATCAACCATTATACATGTCGTTACAAAAATACTAAATATTAAAATCAATCCTCCACATCCTATTCTACCTATATTCTTCCTAAATACATCAAATTTAGCAGTCCATGTAAGATCAGGTACTTCAATTTCATGATTGCAGTGTCTACATTTTCCAGTCGTATTAGCATATTGATCTGGAATATTAAGATAATGTCCACAATTATGACAAGTGAAATTAATCATAAATGTTGTTTCCTTTCTAATATCTTTTTCTATTGTCCGGTCTTCCATTCCCATTATTTAATATCCCATAATTTTCAGTTAGAGAATGACAATTTGGACATAACATCCTAAGATTATCTGGCTTATTATTTTTCCAGTTACCATCTATATGATCTAAATGAATAGGAACTTTACCAGTGATTTGATGGATTTTATCCCAACTACACATAGAACATTTTTTTCCATCTCTTTCTATGATATAATTTCTTACAAATGTAGCGGTTTGAACTTTACCATACATACCATTAGTTTCACCAGATATCCATTTTTCTACATTTTTTATATATTTATTATATCCAGCGCATTTATGAGAACAAAACTTTCGAGGTCGCCCCTTAAATTTTATTCCACATTGTTGACATATATAATTTCCATCTTCATCAGAATGTATTTTATTTTTACTTATCGGTCCTCTTCGGCATGATTTAAGTCCTTCAGAATTTTTATTATTATATATTCCAGCACATTTATGAGAACAAAACTTTGCTCTATTATCTTTTGATGTTAGTTTTTCACCACACTCTAAACAGAAGTTCTCTCGTTTACATGCATTTAAATGTTTTTTATGATTTGCTTTTAATATTTTTTTATTACAATTTTCACATATTTTGAATCTATTTTCAGTTATTCTACTAGTTTTTTTCTTTATTTCTGGGCAAGAAGACCAGTGTTTTGAACAACACCATTTACCATTTTTTAATTGATATTTACCTTCATTCCCACAACCATAATTACATAAAATCATAGGACAAATACTCCTTTTATATATTTGTCCTCAAAATTTTAAGAGCAATAAATGTGATTCAAATTAAAGTGGAGCAGGCGGAGGGAATCGAACCCTCGTGTCAAGATTGGAAATCTTGAATTTTACCACTAAAGTACGCCTGCGGGTTATTACTTTTCTTTCTTCTTCTTGCCAATAGAAAGGTCGACGTTTGAGATAACCGATAACATATCCCCAAGAAATATCGAAACCAGCTCGTTCCTTTGGAGACTAATTTGTTTATCCTTACCGGATTTTAGGCCTTGTCCAAGCTGATTGAATATATCCTGTCTAAGTTCCCAAGGAACTACTACATTTAACTCAGTTATATCGTGTTCTTCACCTCGGAAAATAAATCTACCGGGGTCTATTTCTCCCTTTTGTTTAAATTCTACTATAGTTTCACCATCATTTGATAATGTGGGCATGGGTCCAGCGTCACCAGACGGCCATTTGGAAACCCATAGCATTAATTTTGAGGCATAATCTTCATTGAGAACATTATCATTTTTTGCAAACGCTACTGCTGCTAAGCACGATGATAATATATTTACATCTTGCTGTGTTTTGAATAATTTATAAGTGCGTTTGAGACCACCAAGAAGAAAGTCTAAACCGGGCTCATCGTCCCCTTGATCTCCTTGATCTTCCATTTCTTTTCCAAAAAACATATTATATTTCTCTCCTTATGTCCGAAGCCAACACCAAGTTACACTCTCTCGTATGCGATGAGATATCGAGTCTAAACATTTGATTCTTGCATCTCCAATTTTTCCTTCTGCATAATAATGCCAATGCCCACAATATATTAAACTGGGTTTATTTTCTTGTACTATATATGATAACGCCTCTCTAGACGGATCTTCTACTTCAATACAATCATCTAATGGTGTAAATTCAGTAGGGGTAGTATGACAGATTAAAATGTCTATTTTTTCTTTTGTCAATTTAACTAGATCCATGTAACTGATAGTTTCTTCTGGAAACCAATCATGTCCTAGTATTCTTATATCTGCGTCAATTGATGTAGCACCACCCATAAATAATACATTTCTTCCATCTGGAAGATATAGGACAGTATTTCTTGGAGCATAAAAAATATTTTTCTCAACCTCTAAGTCGCCTATTTTTAAACTATTGAGTCCCCACCAGTGTTCATGGTTTCCGCCACAGAATACAATTTCTGCACCGCGAAGATTTATAGCACTCATAGGAGGACCACCAAAATAATCAGTTTGTGGCCAGTATCCGAAATCACCGACTTGAAGTATTAATCTGGGTCTTTCTTGTTTTATTAGTTTGTTGAGCATTGGCCAATGACCGTGAACATCTCCAACAATCATTATCCCATCACTTATATCTGTCCTAAAAATTGTTCTGCCTAGATCATTAGAGATCTTCATATCCCATTACCACCTTTTTCTCTGTGAGTTCGTACTCTACTATCTCATAATCATCTGGGAATGTTATACCCACATCGAATTTAACTTGCTTCAATGCCCGCTCAGCCTTCCTTATAGTATTAAATATTCGGCCAAGCTCATTATGAATCCGTTTACCGTAGTGATTCGCGCCAATAAATAATCCATTTCTTTTATTTCTTACTTTCCAAACTATCATATTACAATTCCTTTCCTAAATATTTTATTCGTAGTACCATGTACTCCAGCAGTACGATTAAATAATAATTTACATAACTCATATCCATAAAATGAAAAACTAGGTATATGTGTACCAGGCATAGATCTACCAGATACTACTATTCTTTCTTGAACAATCTCCTTTATAATATCTGAATCTATCAGAAGTCTATAATTATATTCGCCCATTCTAAGTGAGCCATGTACAAAAGCAAGTCTTAATATATCATAACTATCATATAAATCTTTTAAATCTTGGTATCCATCCTTTAGATATATTGCCAACATATGCTATCCTTTTAGATTGGCAGGGGGACAGAATCCCCCCACCACTCACAACTATTTCGAGTTGAACCCTACAACGGATACGTATGGATACCAGTTATCCTTCTCACCGTAACAGGCGGCAAGGAGGCGTTCGAGAACGACTATTCCTGATAAGTCCTCATCATGATAGAATTTGAGAAGGAATTCGATCTTCTCTCTATCATTGTCCCAGTGAAGTAGGTGTGTGAAAAGCACCCGAGCTTCACCAATATAACAGCCTTCAGTTGTAACAATTTCCAGAATGTCGCTAATATCAAGACTATCGTTCCATTCACTTCCACCACGGATAACGATATTTAACCCCTGCCTGAACATGGGGTTGCTAAAGGCCATTATATGATTACTAGGGCCCTCGTCATCCTCCTCTTCCTCACCACCATCGTCGTCATCCGAAGTAACTTCGTCAACTAGAGGAGCCACTGATAACCCCTCCTCATGAATAATCATTTTATCGTCAAACTCTGATGGAACGTATCCATCAACTAATCCTTGAACTTCTGTCTCGTATGTGGTCGTGTGAACACTACTATTCATATACTACCTTTCTTAAATATTTATCACAGGAAGAGTACTACCGAATGCTCCCTGCTCTTCTCTAGTATTACGTTCGGAGTCTAATGTGCCCCAAACCTCTAGCATCTTATCGTAAACAAAATCATTTATTACATAATTTGTAGAATTTCGTAAGAAGTCATCTCCTGATTTATTATATATGGATGCTATCGCTGCGGCCACGCCTGTAGCTTGCCCCATACCGCCTGAACCTACACAGACGATTAATAGATCAGAAGCAAATACATCTACCCAATCTTCTATTGCTTCAAAAATTAAAATTGCTAACTTGTCAGTAAATAAAACTGAATCAAAACGTTCAGCCGCAGCTTCACTTTGAATATCATCACAAATTGCATCTACTCTATCTATTTGTTCTCCTGATATCTCTGGTGGAGAATCAGGTAAAATTCTATCAGCACTTTCAAATTCTTCTGTACTTAACAAATTAATTAGTATATATGGAGTCTCTGGTTTTAGGCTTTTTGCAGCCGTTGGGGACGAAACAATGAATTTCAACGTTTACTCTCCTGTCGTTATTGTTTCTTCTTCGAGAAGGATTGCATAATTCCTGCTTAAACAGTCTACGTTACTTATGAATTCTTGTACAAACAATGGAAAGTCAATATAATAAAGGGTGCCTGTGGAATTACATCTTATCTTTTTTCTAAGCCCTCTTGATATTTTTTTAGCCGATGAGAGGTCGAATGCTGTAATGTCTTTAGGACCAACAGCAATGTCCTCATCTATCATTTTACATACTGGACAATCGGTTGAACTATAATTACCTACGCCTTTAGGAATACCATCAAGGGGATCTTTACCAAACTCCTCTCTAATCCTATTACATACTTTTAATACTCTTCGTTGATTCTCATTAACTGGTGTTATTAATTCCATTTTATTATCCCTACCTTATTTTATAAATCTACATATGCCCTAGGCACTTCTACATATAAATCGAATGAATCAGGTGTGACCTTTCTTATAAATGTATTTACTCCTGGGCCAAGTATATATTCAATTCTTTCAATGACATCTTTCTCTGTGTCTCCTACGCATATTGTTTTTTCCCCTTTTATAGATACATATTTTTCAGGGAAAGTATGTAGATAAAATTCTCTTTGAGTTTGAAAAAATGCTTCTTCTCGTGAAAGGGGAATGAATGCACCCAATTGTATTGATTTATCTGCGTAGTATTTTTGGAGATATTCTTTCCCTTTAATAGTAACTGCATCAAGATCATCGATATATTTGCTTTTTCGTAATCCATCTACTACCCAAGTTGGAACATATATGTCTCCAATATTCCATGTAGTCTCGCCTGGAAAATGCTGATCATTTTTTGAAGTTAATTGTTTTCCACTTGAAATTAGCATCTCTATATGCTGTAGCCAGATGTTCATAAAAAATCTCCTAACAAAAAAATCCCGTTCGTTCCGGATAAGTAAATGAAGCAAGCCACCTTGATTTCTCAAAGTGATTTTTCCGCTCCGCTTCATTATTTAATATATATAGTATCAGGTGGTCTGCACTAGTGGTTCGGCGTGATCTACCATGTATTCTTGGAACCTTTTCATGGAAGTTTCCTTGGTATACGAGGGAGTATTATAAGGAGTTTGCACCAAATATGCGTCTCCACCATGTGCTCTAAATCGGGATACATTGCGTCTAAAGTCATCTATTAGTATAGTTCCTTTGCTCGCACAGAAGTGTTTTGGCTTTCCTATGAAGTATGGAACGTCTGGAGTATGTTTGCTCATCCATCTTATTTTTCCGTTTATACATCTTGCTGAATGTATGGGATCATCTGAATCAACTCTTGCTGTTAGTATACATACTCTCTCATATAGTACTCTTTCAAGTGCAAGAAAATCTAAAATATCCTGAGCGTATTCTGTCATGGGTAAATTCGCCCACCAATCCTCAGTCATCATTTCTATAAATTCTTTTCGCGATACGCCAGCAAGAGATTCTAATTGTACATCATTTATAATTTTTATGCGAACGTTTCTATCTTGAATATCGAGTAATTTTATACTTGCACCGAAAAAATCAACAAGTACTCCGTCTAAATCCAAAAAGATAGTTCTGTATGGTCTCATTAGTTTACCTTCCTATTCAGAACCTTTAAGGCTTTCTTTATTGAGCCTAAAGGAACTGAGTTTGTTGCTGTGTCAATATTTAATGTGTATAATTTGTAAGGAAAATATCGAGTATATTCTTTGATTTTATTCATCATAATACAACGATCCCAACCTAGTATTTCTCCAGCTAACCACATAGGACCACTGTTTATTCCAATGAAGTATTTACACTCTGCTATTTTATTCATCATGTCTATAATAGTTCCCCCTGATTCCCTCATGGTATTTCCATTCATCCATTTAGGAATAGGTTGGACACAATAATGTGGCAGCATAGGAACATTCATATGAATTTCAAATGGATCATATCCCATCGCTTTAACATCATTCCATACTATTTCGGGACCACCATCCATTAAACTTTTTTTACTATAAGCAGTATTACCAATGAAATGAATGCCCACCATATTAGAATTTTTAACAGGTTTTATTTTAGGTCTCCAGTTACCCCAATCAACATCTAATCCAAATTCTAATTTCGCTACATTTTGAAACTTCTTCAGCTTAGAATTCATGGGCTGTTCTGGAAACTTTAAAACAAATATATAATCATATTCTTTAATATATGAACTATCATATTTTTCTTTAAATGTATCTTTGAATACAGAAGGTCTATCGTGTTTTCCTTTTGTCTTATTTAAAATCACAATATCTTCGTGTAATCCTTTGACTTGGATCATGGGGTGACAACCTATATTGAACTCCCAATTAGGATATTTTTTCTTAAGTACTTCATATATCTGGAAGAACATTATGAAGTCGCCAAGCCCATGATCGAAAACAAAGAGAGCTTTCCCTGATTTTTTCCTGTTAAGATAAGAACAGACAGTGGCTCTCTTTGAAACTATATTCTCTATTAGCATATTATTTCCAAACGTCGGCGTCTTCCTCACTTGTTTCATACTGTTCTATTATCTCAGTTCTAAGCACGTCCTCTACATCATTATCCCATGCTTTTCTAAATTCAGCATTTTCTCTGTAATATTTAATCGCTTCCTTCTGTCTAAACTTCTGAGTAGGATACGATTCTAATGTACACCAAGCGGCAGCTTTAATTCTTTTTGTTCTCTTTAGTAGTTCATAATTTGTCCAGAAGTTTGAGAAGCCTCTTTCGAAACTAACTATCATGGATATGTCAATGTTTGGAGAAAATAACTTATTCTTTACAGCCTTTCCTGTGAGCTTAACTCCATTGAATCCATACTCTCCTGCTACATCTCCAGTAGGCCTGAAGAAAAAAAGTTGTGTAGATGCGAATAGATTAGCATTACCTCCTGGAATATTATACGCTCCAAGAAATTTTAGTTTATTAAATCCTTTGAATTTACCAACCTGCATACTATCTCTAAGTTGATTCAGAGCGAACAAACATATATTATAATTTGCCATCTTATCAGAATATTTTTTAAGATATTTAGTAAGGGCACTTGCTTGTATACTTAATTGTTCTGTATTAGTTGTTACCTCAGCTTCAGTAGGAGTACTCGCTATACTATCCCATACTATAATGGATGGTACATCTAGTATATCTTTGTGTTCTTCCTTATATGCACATAACCCCTCAACGATTGAGAATACCTTTTCGATTGTAATTCCATTTTGTGGATTTATCTCTGGATATTTAACTCCAAGATCTGTAAGTCTTTTTTTAGTAGTTGTATTTTCTGAATCTAAGTATACTGATATAAATTTTCCAGGCCATTTCCTTTGACCCGAAGATATAACCTTCGCAGCCAATGTAGAGTTATGAGTAACTATGAACTCGTCAGTTATATATGACCCATTTGGATTATTAACTTCTATGCACTGAGCTTCTGATTTTTCAACAAACTTAACCGATTTTATACATTTCGTTATGGTTCTTTTTCTTATATTTGATAATAACTTTGATTTTTCTTTTACTCTTACTGGGGGAAAACAATTTGGTAGGTTTATATCTAGTTGAAATGATTTAAAAATATTCCCATTATATTTTGTTTTTTTATTATATATTTTTATTCTTCCTCCCAATGATCTAATTATAAATGCTACGTCATCTATCAATCGTTTAGATATTGAATAAAAACACATTCTATTTGTTTTTTCTATAGATCCATCAGTATCACATAACCCTTGTAAGATTGATAATCTATCATCAATTGAACTAAATTTATATGAATCTGGTATAAATTTATCTTTAGAACTTTTTCCCAATAATCCTAATTCATTTAAAATAACTTTCATCTCATTGCGTAAAATATCTTTTTTGCCTTGACCTCTTCTATTCATTCTATTAAATATATATCCGTATTTTGAGCCATTAATTACCTCTAATTTTATATTATCTGGGAGGGTTTTTTCACAAATATTTATAATTTCTTTATATTTATCAGATACTGTAAGAGATATTTTATCATTTCGACTATACATAGATCCATCTCCCAAAAGGCACCCCAATAAATATGGGTCAATCGGTAAATTATTTTTATCAAAATTAATAGCATTATTAACAGGTATGGTCCATTTTTTATCGCTAGTATGTTGGTTATTTATATCTTCAAAAATCTCTTCTAATCGTCTAACTTTAAATTCTGATTTATAATCTTTTTTACATATCCAAAGATGGTCTAACGTGGATCTAGCTTTGGTTCCGTCGGTAAATTTTATTTCATATATATCCTTTTCCCCCTGTGGAGATACATTTGTAATATTACAAATTTCCCCTCTAGAATCAAATACATTATTTCCTATTTTCATTTCTCCCATAGTCTTCCAACCACTAGGTGTTAAAATTTTAGAATACAATGGTTGTGCTTTTCCACAACCAGGAGGCCCAACAAATTGTACTAATCCTGTCGAGACTCCTCCACCAAGTACAGTATCCAATAGATCTATACCAGTAGGAATAGTTGTCTTATTTTCTTTTGATTCAGTAAAGTCATATCCTTTTTTAAGGAAAGAAGAAAAGTCTTCAAATAAGTCTTTAGATTTTTCTAATTCACCTTCTGTCAGCTTGACATCCGAATATTTACTAGTTATTAATGTATCTTCTTCTATTGATGCTGCCGCTTCCGTTGGGACCTGAGGTAGCAAAGTTTTCTTTTTCTTTTTCTCCTGCACTGCAGGAATTGATTCTTCTTCAACAAGTTTATCCATTATCTTCCTTTCCAATCATAGTCGTAGTCTTAGTCTTATTTCTATCTAATTCTTCAATTATTTTGACAACCTCGCGAATGTCAACTTCATCACCTTCCTTCTCATCTCCCATAACTTTTCTTCTCACTTCGAACTCGCTCTTAAAAGAACCTTCGATTGCTCTGTTGACATCAAGTCTTACTTTTTGGAACTCTACTATTGTTTTTATTTTATTTTCTAGTAGATATCTTTTAGAGTAATCTTTAGATTCAGGAAATATTGCTTCCATCTTACCATCTATTAGTTTAAGACGATCACGCATCGTGAATAGGTCTACTCTATTTAAAGATATACCATCTATTATGTCAAATAGTTCTTTATTTTTTTCTTTCTTAGCCATTACTCTAAAATTACCTTTAGTTCGCCTGTATTATTTAATGTATGTAGTGTAGGAGCATCCATCATAGATGCATCTTGAAGGACTTCGTCGATAGATTGCATAGGAGTTTCAATTGCTTCTTCGGAACTTTCCAGCTTCGTTTTGTCTTCCTTTTCTTCTACCTCTAGGCCATCCAATTCACTATATACTTTTTGGTTTTTTTTCTTCATCAGAATCTCCAACATTTTTTATACTATGTTCATCCTTTGCAGCATTATAATACGATTCAGCAAAAGCTGTACATGTTTCTTTTATTTCTTCAGATTGTTCTATTTTATCTGCATGAAAAGGAATGTCCAATTCTAATTTATTATTATCTGTTATATTTGAACTGTAATCAGAAGATGGATTCTTAATAGGATATATCCCTATACATTTAGTAGAATATTCTACAATTCTTCCATTTGGTTGAGTTGTCCAATAATACACATCCCCCTTATAATTTATAGAGGTGTCTTCATTATTACTAGCAAATGATCTTGCTCTTATTGTTTCATTATACCAAGCAGATATTATATTATAAATTGGCAATCCAGTTAATTCTAAATGCACTGAATATAATTCATTATCAATTACTCTAGCAGAATTTGATAAATCATTTTTATCAACCTCTATATATCCACCGGGTAATATAAATGATAAATTAGTCGATGCAAGCATTCTCTCAGCGTCTGAGATTAATTTTATTTCTTTTGTATTATTTAAAACGCAATTTGGTAACGTCCATCTGGTGAAAAAGAATCCAGTTATATATGGATCTACTGCATGATCACATCCACCAAACGGTCTATTTACTTTACCTTTTTTATCTTCTTCCATTTTTCTCTCCTATTATAACCAACACTACTTCCACTTCCTTTATTTCTCTGTAAACAACTAATAGCTAACGCAGACAAGCCGCGCTAGCTAATAGTCGTTTATTTTAACTAGATTAACTATGTGCTATAAAATCACCAACAATATCAGTTAGTTCTAAACTTGAGACATGAATGTCTGGTGTCATATATCCATCGTGGGTATATGTAGCAGCATAAGTCTCTACTTCAGTAATATTGTTAAATGTATTTCCATAACAATCTTGCCATAAGCCATCGGCCCATGTTATATTTAATGCTAATCCTGTACTAGCAGCTATAATCATCATGATGTATTTCCTCCTAAATGTTAAGTACTTTGTATAATTATATAATTATATTCTTTACGCAGGTTCTGCTCTTGCTGTGAGATATTCTTGAACTTCACTAAGGTTATTGTATGTAGTTCCACCGTTTACATAAAACATACCATCAATAAAGTTAATTCCTACTTCATTTCCATTTCCGTCTACGAATAGTGCCATGACACATCCTCCTTTTATTTCTTTCCTATTTTAGAACATTTCCAACCATTTTTATGGCTTTTCTGTCGACCGAATGCCACATGATTCATTCCAACTACGTTTAAATTATTTTCTTCACAAAATTTAGATAAGTTATCTACAATATATATTTTTCCAGTTGGATCAATTATTTTATATTTATTTTTTGTTCCATATGTATTTCCTTTATTAATATCAGATATTTTGTTCCTTAACTCATCATTATTCCATGCAGATTTTATCTTGTTTTTGTGTTCTAATCTCTTTTCATCACTTCTATTTTTCCAAATTTCTGTCTGTATTTTGGATATCTTTTTCTTTACTTCAGGTCTATTTAGAGAATCAGTAATTTCTTTTATTCTTTTACTTCTATTTTCTTCAATAGACCAAAAATTCTTTAAACCTCTAGAAACTTTTTCTTTATATTCTTTGTTTTTATTTAACTCAGTAAAAATTTTACTATGGTTTTTTCTTCTCTCTTTTGACCATTTTTGATTTATTGGTGTCTCTCCACCATCTGTTAAATTTGTGAGAGGACCATTTCCTAAATCATATCTGCCTATATTTTTTATTATATGTTTTTCTTCATTAAATGCATTTAATTTATTCATCTCAATTTTTAATTTAATTATAATAGGTTCAAGATCATACCTAAAAATCTTTCTAATTTTGTTAAGTTTTAATTGGTTTCTTTTAGAAAAACATCGACTTGCTTCAGATAGATGGGATTTATATCTCCGACCATGACCTGCGCCAACATAAAATGGTTCATATAATAATCCAAATCCCAAATTAGGATAAACATATTTTCCAGGTTTTCGGGGATCTAGATAAATATATACATAATAATTATTTTGATTTTTTTTCTTTTTGTTTTTTGGAGTGGAGGGCATAAATTAAATTTCCTGTTGCTACAGCCGCTAATGGGTCTTTTGCTCTTCTTATATCAGAGACATTATATGGGAATATATCTCTATAGTTTTCATCGAAAACTTTTGTAAAACATTCTATAAACCCATTGGGTAAAGATGTTCCACCCGATACAATGATCGGAATATCTTCTCCTATTTCGAGAGCATCAGAAGATTTTTCAAATTCTTTACAAAATGTTTTTAATATATATTCTATCATATCTTTATAGAAGAAAACCAGACACTCTAATGCTCGTTTCTCTGCTTTTTTCTTTGATATAATAGGATTATCTAAATCTAATTTACTCTCTTTTAATCTTGTAACTCTACTTACAGGAACATTAATAGAATCAGACACTTGTTTATCAATCCAGTCTCCTCCTCTCTTGATAGCAAATGCTAGACTCATAATTCCTCTGTAAGAAAACGCTACATTAATTAAACCACATCCACAACTGATCCCTATTCCGCTAAAGTTCGTATCTGCACACTCTGAAAAAATTATCCCCATTCCTTCATTTAAAGGTTTAGCATCATATCCGATAGAATCTAAAACCTTTGAGAACACCTGTTCATGATACAGCACAGGAGGATTGTCAGCGTCTACTGTGTCTGCTGGCACTGAGTATACACAATAGCCTCTTTGTCCCTTAGGAGGCGTTTTGACTAGCTTCTTAGCCATCACAGTGAGTATATCTATAGCATCTATGTCCTTGCTGGAGATGACGCCTCCTTCCATAGGACGTCTTGGAGTAATACCAAATATCTGGGAAAATCTAAAACAATCTTCACCAATAATAAAGACTCTTTCCACATCGTCCTCATTACTAACTATGTAATCTAAATCTGTATTTTCTAATTCTTCTATTGCTATAACATCAGTATCAATCTCTGAGAACATATTTCTTACTGTATTTATAGTAATTTTACCTTCAGTTGCCTGACAGGCGGAAACTTGATTCATTGTACCTAAATCATACCCATAATAATGTTTTATATCCATGCTTACCTTTCTAATTCTCCTAGTTTATCTAATTGTGATGCAATATCAACAGTCTTTGTTCGTTTACTAACTTTGTTTGTACGTGAAGTAATATCTGATATATCTGGCTCAGGTATATACGTAGGACTAGAGCCCTTCTTTAATTTGTCCTCATTTTTTTCATTTCCTTTTCCAGTAGATGTGTATGTTACTGATGGATCTTTCATTATTCCTACTATTTCCATTAATCTATTATTTATTAATGTTAACTGATCCATTATATCGCCAGCGTCAAATGTACTAACAGATATAGGTGGGTGTTTATCTTTTTCTAAGATTCGCAACCTACTCTTTATGTGTCTTACGTCTTCTTGATGTCTTAGTGTCATTTTAAATATACTCTATGTTGACTTCTCTACACTTTAATAGTTCATCGTAAATATTTACCATATGGTGCTCTACAGTCATCCTATATGACCTATCTACTCCATCTCTAACCCCATCTTCTACCAAATAATCATTATTTATTATTGTTTTAAAATAAATTTTGTCATATGACTCAATATGATGTTTGGCCATCTCTATCATAGCCAACGCTAATTCATCATCTCCACCACCATTTATTCTAGTATATGCTATTGAATCAATGATAGTTCTATCACATATAACAATATCATAATTTGCTTCTAAAAATAATTCATGTTGTAGTTGTGAACAAAATATCCACATTTGACTTTTTGAGTTTCCATCTTTATTAATTTTAAATGGGGAGTGTCTAGCGTTCTCCATAAAAATACCTACAGATTTAGTAGGGTGTATCATTTTCATCTCATGTGCTTTTTCTAATACAGATGTGGTTTTCCCAACCGAATGTGAACCCGAAAATGCTATACGCATAAAATAATACCTTTCTTTTCTAAAAAATTCTCTAATGCTTGTTTTTCATATACTCCACTTTTCTTTAGATTTTCCTCAGCTGATAATATTTGTAAGTTATCTAAAGAATTTATAACTTTAGGATCATCTATTCCATTTTCAACAAAAGATTTTATTGGAATAATATGATCAATATGATAATTGGTTGTATCTTCTTTCCAAAGATTATAATTTTTACACTTCTTTAAATGTTTTAGTAAATCTTGTCGAGAATAACCCAAAGTTTTTTCTGTACTTCGAGACTTTCTTTTTCCTGTTGCCTTCGTGGTACAAAATAAAAGAGATTTACATAATATATGAATCCGTAGTTTATCTTCGACTTCTTCCCTATTTGGATTCCACGATTTACTATTTTTACCGCTTGTTCTTTCTTTTCTACATTGTTTACACAAACTACCTTTTCCATTATTTCTTCTTTTGCTGATAAAATGAGATAGAGTTATAGATGATATATTCCCACATCTACATCTATATTTCATTTTTGTTTTATTATTAATATATTCTTTTTCAAGGAGTTCACAACCCTTATCGAAAAAAATCTTTTTAATATCCTCATAATTAAACTTATGTAAATCTTTTCTATTTTTAGCAGAACAACTTCTACAATAAGGAGACCGTCGTAATGTATTCCAAGAACTATTTTTTTCTTTTCCGCAAGAACAAATGCATTTTATTTTAGTATGCGGATTAACATAAATTTCTTCTAATAATTTGCATCCCTTATCCTCTAAATATTTTCGTATATATTCTATTGTATATTTTTTATTCATTTTCTTCTATCATTCTCTTTTATATACTTGTCAATTCTTTTTTTATTTTTATCAAACCGTTGGAATTGAGGATGTAACTCTGATATTTTATTCCATATCTCAAACTCTTTCTTGTGAGCCTGATCGTTCCTAGATCCTCTTGTCCTCCTATAGTAAAACAACGGGCCTGGGACCCTTATTCCATAGTGTCCTGCTTCCCCTAGTTTTATACCGAACTCCCAGTCTTCATACCCTTCCAGTGTTGTATTATATCCTTTTACTTCCCTAAAATCTTTTTTATGATATAGTGCTGTATTTACAAATTGATTTTTAGCAGCATAATTTTTATAATTATATTTACCCATTATTTTTATCTCATTAAATGCTCCAAAAAATTGTACATCGGTATATACTATATCATGTCTTCCCATTGGAGTTATAAACGGATAACATTTTGAAATAAATCTTGCATCTATTTTATCATCCGCATCTAGTGGTAAAATATATTTCCCCCGCGATTGTCTAATTGCTTTATTTCTAGATATGGCGGGACCCTTAGTATCTTTATTATTTATTGATCGTATTCTTTTATCTATTTTTTTCCATTTAGAAATTACATCACTTGTATTATCAGTGGACCCATCATTTATAATAATGATTTCAAAATTTTGATATTTTTGTGCTAATACTGATTTTATACATTCCCCTAAAAATTTACCATGATTAAAGCAGGGAATTATAACAGAAACTAAATGTCTAATCATTTTATAATAACTTCTTTTCCCATTTATCTCTATCTTTTCTGATTTTCTTCATTGTGTCTTCTATTTTACGTTTACATAATTTAGGCTTATCTGTTTTATCGCATTTTGACATCTGAGATAATAATGCTTCTTCTATTTCTTTTGATCTTTGTATTTTACAAATATATAAATCCTTACCACTATATTTCTGGCACTCACCATGTACATGCTTCCTATATAATTTTCTAGTTACTAATGCTATAATACCAATTACTGCTATAGAAGATACTAGTGCAGCAGTACCTTTAATATGTTTCCAATCCCCGTGAATTTCTTTTGCTCTTTTACTTATATCATTAACTTTTGCCATGACTAGATCCATTGTATCAACAAATTTTGTACCCATCCTAGGAATATCTCTTATCTTACCTTTAGAAGGACCACTTAGAACATCTATCTGAGATTGCCTATCATCAATTCTACTCATTAACCCCTCTCTAGATGTCTCTGTTAATAATAGTTCTTGAATGTGTTCGGTAAAGGTATCAAATAAATTTTCACAGATGTTTAATCTATCTATCATTTCTTCTGTACTAACTGTATCATCTGTTACAATTTTATTTATGCTAATCTCATAAATTTCTTGAATGGATCCTGGCTCATCTAGTTCTTCTCCGACTAGAGCTTCCATAAGATCTCCTAGAGCGCGTTTAAATTCTACGCTCATCAAAAAACTTTCACTTATGTACATATGATTTCCTCCTCGATATAATCTGTGGTGGTATTTTTTAAATATTTATTAAACAAAAGTTTATCGCATTTTGAACTCTTTTTCCAATTACTATGACTTGGTAATATGCGTAAATTATCAAGGGCATTTATTATTTTAGGATCATATATTTTTTCATCTATAAATGATTTTATTGGAAATATATGATCTATATGATAATTATAAGAGTTATTCTTCCAATTCTCAAATAATGGATCTCTTTTGAGTTTATTTAAAAAGTCACCTCTAGAATATCCAAGCATGTTTTCTGTTTTGCATGTTTTTTTATGACCTGTTGCTTTTAATGTACAATATATTAGAGACCTGCATGCTACGTCTACTTTTCTCCTTACTTCTATTTTTTGCCTATCTGGATTCCAATTATAATGATTCTTTCCCGATCTCTTTTTTATAGCACATTTCATACATCTCTGACCTTTCTTAAAATCTGAAAATCTTATATTTGAAGTGTTTCCACAAGAACAGATGTAAATTAATGTAGATTTATCATTCCTGTAGTTATCTAATAATTCGCACCCATTTTCTTTAAAATACCCTTCAACATAATCCTGAGTATGTTTTTTATATTTATTAGTTTCTGCATAATTACATTTTTTACATTTATGTTTCTTTTTAAAATGAAGAAATTTTATAAATGATATATTTCCACAGGAACACCTAAATTTTATCGGATATTTAGTACTTCTATAGGTATCAATTAGTTTACATTCATATTTTTTAAAATATTCTTCAACATATTTTTGATTATATTTTCTATTCATATATTCTCTCTACCACTTATTTTTTGGGCACGATTCATTCTTCAGTCTCGTCTTGTGGCGCAAAATACACCCGCATGCACTACATTTATGTACTCTAGTTGTACTTTGTTTATATTTTAAAGCAAATTCACAGTTTGAACAAATTTTTCTTCTTCTTTTAATTTCTTCTTCAGATGCAAGACTTATTCCCGTAACGGATTTAGTAACTCCAGTTGCGCCATGAATAACTCTTTTAATTTCTCTTATACGTTTATGCATACTAATCTTTCTCTGGTCTTGCTTTTATAAATAACCAGGACTTCCCCGACCTCGGATTCTTCTTTATTCTTTTTCTATCTTGACTAACAAAAGCCGGAGGCCGTATTAAAGTAAATTTTCCATCCATAATAGGACCTTCTACTACAAATGTAATATGAAACTTTCCCCATCCCCTAAGCTCAATCATTCCCTTCTGTAGTACCTTAACTATTCCCTCTCCAAACTCCCCTTTAGGAATTACATAGTGGTCAGCTTTAAGCCACCACATATCATGGTCGTGTCCTTGCATAGCTAAAGTTTTTTCATGAACGTCAGGAATTCTATGTTTAGGAAGTGCCCAAGAAGCTACACTTAATCTATTAGGATATTTAATTCTAAGATCATAGTGATGCTTTGCTCGTCCCATACTATAATGATCGTGTAAAATATATGGTAAAAATCTAGCCATTATTACCCCTTCTATATTACCTTTATTTTCGTAATAACTCTTTCCTCATAAACTAATTTATGATTGGTAATATCTACTAACCGAACTAAAGTTATTAATAGTTCATTATTACCTTTATATTTAGTTTTAAACATAGGCTTACTGATTTGTAATTCAAATTCTGGTAAATCATCAGCCCCACCAGAATTTAACTGCTCTTCTTGCTTTGTATATTTATCTGCAACTTTTTTTAATTTACTAACAGCCTTTGAGATGTTATCAAATTCTGCTAACTCTATTGATACTTTTGAAGTCTGTAATCCTTCATTTAAAAATATATCCGAAATAGATCTTTTCATTTTTATATTCCTCTATTTTAATAATTATGATGACGGAAGTTTAACCATCACTACACCAGACGGAAGAGCATATATAGTACCTGGTGGTAATATCGCTAATGGAATCGGGGGAACAATCGGAATATTATTGATTATAAGAAACCCGTCTTCAATTTTAACATCTCCTAACTCAACATTAACCCCTTCTTCTCTAAGATTAAGTATATTATACCTACCGGTTTTAACAATAATTCCATTCTTAACTTGAAGTCCATTACCGACTCTAGTAGTTGGAAACCCAAACATAAATATACTCCTTATTTCTTTTTCGCTGCTTGTTTCTTTTTCATACTTCTATATGCTAGATATCCAGCACCACCTGCCGCCACTGCCGCCCCTCCCACTCCTACTATTACCGCCGATTTCTCTTCTAAATAATCTATAAACATATTAGATTCATGCATTGTTATTTTCTCCTATGATATTAATCATATCTTTAAAACTTTCTGAACTACACTTAAGGATATCTTCAAATAAATATATATCTACTGTGTCTTTCCATTTATCTAAAAACATCGCTTTTATATCAAGAGTAATATATTCTTTTAGATTACAAGTGAGAGTACTTTCACATATAAACAATTCTGGTCTATAATTTTGTTTTGCAATAAGTATAGGATGTTTACGTTCTGACAATCCTATCTCTTTAGTCCCATTCCACCATCCCCGAAGCCCTGTCTCCTCACTACCAGTAATGAGGTCCCATAAATTAATTTCTTTGTAATGTTTACACTCTACAATTACTTTTTCAGAAAAAATAGCTGTCTCTTTAGATGTGGATGCTATATCTACAGCTTGCCCTTCAGTAACTAACCCTTTCTTAGCTCTGATAGTATGTCTTCCACCGCTAGATTGAGAACGCCAAAAAAGATCATCCCGCTTCCCATCACTCCAAAGCTTAGAAAGGTCTCTAGCAACTTTTCGTTCAAACCGTCCACCTTTTTCCTTAGAGTTCATTTTATCTACCTTTATATTTTTCAATTTTATTGGTAAAACTAGAGATGATTTTATTAGCCACGTTTATACAGCTTCTTTTATGTTGGGGAGTTTTTCCTTTACCACAATGTTTACTCACATTGGATTTAACTGTACGTCTATAATGGCTCAATCCTCTTACCATACATGAGTTATACTTTGAGGGATTACTTTTATATTTATTACAAACAGACTTCGCCTTTCTTACAGAGGTTCCGACATACCTCCAAGAAAAATAAGAATTTACTGTGTTCTCTATAAACTTCTCAGATATATACATTATTTTAACCTCACGTATTTAGGATTAATATTAAACCTTTCTATTAGGTCTTTCTCTGTCCCAGTATAATCGGTCTTTTCCTTTAATCTTGGATCTCTATCACACAAATTAAATTCGTGATCGTATATAAACCACATAGGATCACTCTTATCTGTGTATCTAACTACACTCTCTGGAAAAGCTTTGTCATGCATAGTAGTATGATAGCTATGCCAACATGTTTTAAACTTCTTGTAATCTTTATTAAATTTCTCTATTGTATTTACGAATGGTCCATATCTATCTTCTTTGGTCATGAGTTTACTTTTTCCATCGGGTCTCTTTAGGGCCATTACGCCACTTGTAAAACAAACCATAGAAAATTCTCTATTATGTTTTATACAATACGGAAGCCAAATGTTTTGTAGTCTATCTATAAATGTTTTGTTAAGAGCATCATCATTATCTAACTTTGTGAATATAAACCACTTCTTTTTAATGCCTCGATCAATAAGGAGATTTTGTATTATGTGTGTCTGATATCTAAATGGATCCTTATATGGTATAAGCATTGGATGCATTCGATTATATTTTCTGTATGATTTTATATCAGTTGTATCCTTATCAAAAAAAGTAAACCATTCGAAATTCTGATTCGTTTGATTTAACATAGATGGATAACAAATTTGATCAAATAATTCTGTTCTTTGTTGCATCCATTTTTTACCAATTCCTTGTTTAAGAATTGGCTTTTGCCAATTTCGTTTATATTCTCTTCCAGTATGCCCTACGTTTTTACTTAGATTAATATTGAAATGGGTTATGACAATATGACATATATCGTTTGGATTTATTCTAAACTTTCTAAGGGACTTTAGTTCGTCCTGATATTTTTTATTGTTCTCAAACCAGACTGGATTCATTTATGTATCTTTCTATTTTATTCTTGTTATAGTTCCAGTGTACGATAGAAATGCTGCTAATGGAATGCTCCAAAACAAGGTGAGAAACATCCCAGTAAATATTGGCCCCCAAAATTTCATAGCATTCCCTGCATCTGCATCAGCAACTATTTCATATGTTGCCCCTTTAACTTCTACGGTAAACTTATGATATGGATTGGAACCAGAATTCCATCTAACATTACAATCTATATTTTTAACTCCTTTTGCATCGGCGACCACCTTACTTGAGAGCCCACCCTTTGGAAAAAGTGCTATGTTTGCCCCTAACATTTCTCCCTTCTTTTTAGGTAATCCTGAATCAAAAAGCATATACGATGTAGCAGCACCAGCCAACAGCTGCCAACCTACTTTTTTTGATCTATCTTCTGCCTGAATGATAGTACCCCCTCCATAATAACTACCTTCTTTTAAAACTTCTGGACTTAGAAGTTCTTCAATTTTCCGTTCACTTACATATGTTTTCTTTTCCATTGCTACTTCTCCATTGCTACTTCTCATATATTTATAATGTGTACACATTACAACCACAGTCCCAAATACGATCATACCCATTGAGTTGCATATTCTGCCACTCAGTTAAATTTGAATCAAATGATTCTAATAAATTTTTTAATTTATGCTTCTGAAATTTAATTCTAGAGGATCTATCTCCATTCTTAACATAATAATAAGAAGGCTTAGATTTAGAAGTAAAACTAAATCCATTCTTTAAATAAACTTCACCAGTTCCATATCTTAAATCACAATATGTGATAATTGATTTAGGATTATATTTAGTTTTAAAATACTTTAATAATTTAGAGAACCCACCAACAACACTAGTATTAATCTTATTACAAAATCTTAATATTTCATATTCGTATTTTTTATTATATCTGGATTTACCAATGGTTAAAATAGAAACTAATTCGTCTTCGAAATATAGTCCATATTGTGTTCCTTTGATAGAACCCTGAATGTGGTTATCAAATAAAAATAATTGGGCATTATCATTTGCAACTTCTTTAATAGTACATTTACGAGCAAATACCCGATATTTAGTTAACCCTAGTTTATTTTTGATTATAGACTTAACAATTTCTAGCTTATCAATCCATTCATCTTCGAAGACATGTAAAAGATTTATTCCTTTTTCTTTACATTTATAAGTTTTATCCAAGTGATAATCTTTATTTTTACCATTAAGATCCGAATGCCAGTATAAACCATTATATTCGATAGCAAGGTTATTGGATAGTATGTAGACGTCGAGTTCCTTACCGATTAATACAGAGCGGTCATTCTCTATTATTTCAATATCGTCGGTTAAGATTGATCTACAAAAATCAAAAATCTCTTTCTCACCTTTGGAACAACTATTCAATTTAGGATAACAATTTGAGCATCTTGGGATTTTGCCATTGTCTACACTATCGTTAAAATCATTTCCACATTTAATGCAGTTCCAAGAATATTCAAAATCAACCCCTTGAAAATCATTCTCTGTGAAATTTGGAGCGCATTTATTTTTAAGTCGATCAGAATTAATAAGATTAGTGAAAAATTTGCTTCTTCTTTTTTGTGTAGTATTATATATTATTTCATCTAATTGCAGAATTGTTTTTACACCATATTTCTTTAAATTAGTTTTCTCAATTTTGTCTCTAATTTCTTTAGAGTTAGAAGCGTGTTCTACACCATATTTTTTTAGATTTGTATTTTTAATTTTTTCTTTCACTTTTTCAGATTGGAAAACACATTCAACACCATGTCGGTTCAAATTAGTTTTTTTAATCTTAGATTTAATATCTTTATTCTGACCAACATTTTCAACACCATATAGTTCTAAATTAGTTTTCTTAATCTTATCTCTTATTTCCTTAGATTGTAGTGGATTTTCAACACCATATCGTTTCAGGTTAGTTTGTTTCATTTTAGTTCTTATCTCTGATGACTGGCCGGAATATTCTACACCATATTTTTCTATCATAGTATGTTTAGCACGATCTCTGATTTTTTTAGATCTCGATACATGATCTACACCATACCTTTTTTGAAATGTTTTTTTAGTTTTAATTTTAGTCTCTTCAGCTTGCAATGTGCATTCAACACCATATCGTTCAAGACTGCTTCGTTTTCGTTTTTCTACCCCGTGTTTTCCGCCGCACGACGCCGAACAAGTTTTAGTAAATCCTTTGCCAAGTCCTTTAAAGTTACATAACTGGCCACATATAGGACATTTATTATTAGAATTAATATATTTTAAATAGTATATCATAATATTTATTTTATGAAAACTACGGATATGTCCTGATAGTTGAACTAAATTCTTAAATTCTTTATCACATATTTTACAGTTTATCATAACTTATCCAATATCGATTATAACGGCTGGCAAACTACCTCTTTCCATTTTTTCTATCAAATCTCTTCGCATTTCTTGTCCCTCACTTAGGAGAGCGTCAGCATTTAATGGAATTTGACCAAATGGGGTATTAATCTCAGTATATCCTCTGCGAATACTTCCTATCATAATCATTGTATCAGCTAGGCAAAGATCCATAAACACTCTATGAAGAGATACTGGGATCTTTCTAAGATCATCGGGATGAACTCTTTCATATTCAACAACAAAATTAGTAGCTAATGTACTTATACTATCGTCTCCTAATACCTCTACAATATTAGGAGCTCTAAATCTATATGTCTTACTCCATGCAGAGAAAGGTGAAAAAAATCTTGCTTTAAATACAGACAAAGACCACCATTTCATACCTTCAAAACTAGTTGCTCCTGTAGGTGGGTGGCCTGAGATAAAATTATCAGTGCATGGCCAATAGCATTCTTTAATCCCCAGAATCTCACTGTTTTCTTCATCGAAGAAATAATACCAACTATTTCTAGTATCGTGTTGATACTCTGCTATATGAGGAAGTACACTTGTACGTTCTGAATCTGGATAGTATTGACTAAACTCTTTAAGAGATGTGAGCTTACACCAATCTTTGATCTCTTCATCTGTCTTCTCTATGAAGGATGATGGAAGAGCCAATCTACCTTTTACATATGTTAAAACTTGATTCCAGGTTAGCATTTTTACGTTCCTATTTGTTCGTCAAACCAGTCTGATGGTTCGTCCAATGGGCTAATGATATCTACTCCTATTACAATAGAGTTTTCTGTTTTAGGTGTAGCGAAAATAGGAGTATTAAATAACTCGATTATTCTCGGACGGAAGTTGAAAATACTAGCAAGAGGGTGATCCCCAATATTATAAGAAAGTTTATATCCTGTGCAGACACAAGTATTACTTCTATACCCTTCTCGTTCGTAACACTTAGGCTTGATCCAGATTCCATCTATTTCTTGGTCAAGAAGCTCTGGATGAGTTTGTAACTGATTCAACAGATCTCTTCCAGTCATAATAATCCTCCTATATAAAAATATTTTCAACATCTTCTAACTCAAGATATATATCATCTAACTTAGATAATGCGTCTATAAATGAATTCTTATTAATGTCATCTTTTTTATTCAGTATATCATCCATGTACTTAATCCAATTTATTTTCTCAATTGAATTTTTAAGTTCCAACCATCGAGATAAGCATTCATATGATATCATTTTATAAGCTTTAGTAACAGTTTCGTTAGATTCTAAAGCTGCTTCCCATTTTTTAGAAGTAGCATGCTCTGGGTCTGTATCTATAAATACATTTCCTCCGCTTGCTACTCTATCTATAAGCCCAGATCCTATCGTTTTTTCAACTGTATCTGATTCAGATATCATTCTAACAGCATTCTTAGGACCTATGCCTTTTACGCCAGGAATGTCATCACTCTTATCTCCAACGAGTGCCATAACCATAGGTATATCAGCTATTTCCAATTTAGATATTTGATATATTAGATCTTGTTGAATCTTCTCAGACGATTTGCTGAGCTTCGTATATGAAATTAGGCAATTATCTTTATCTACTAAATGCCTATTGCCTCTCATGGTATATATCTGAACAATATTATCTTCTTCTAAAATTTGAAACATATCCTTATCATTAGAACAAATTACATTTATAGCATTTTTATTAGTTATCTTTCTAGTTATCAGATAGTATGGTACGAAATCAGATTCTAGATAGCTTAAATAAAAGAAATGACATCCTGGTATTTTATTAATTACCTTCTCAGATAATTCAGAATTTTTCATTCTGATCTTAAATAAATCTTCATATAGTTCTGGATCTTTGAGGTTAGCGATAGCTCTATTTTCTTTATATCCTGTATGTATCTCTCTATGATACGCCGATTTACCAAAATCGGAGAAAAAATATAGATTACATTTTAGACCTCTTTCCTTAGAATACTTCTTCCACCATGAAATAGTATATAATACTGCTTGAAATATAGTGCTATCTAAAAATTTAGTTCCTGTAGAATTGAAGACTATATCTTTTGCAACGTCCTCTACGTATAGAGCTGTTGCAATATTTTTAAAATCGATATAAACATTTAATTCGTCTGGACATTGTTCATCTATTCTCTTTTCAAGCTCACCAGGTGGTTTGAATGAGAGAATATTTTTAGGGTCTGGCATTAAGTTAGTTACCTTTCCTTGCCTTTTCTTTTAAAGTATTTAATTTCAACTCACGTTGTTTCAAAGTTTCTTGATAATTATCTCTAAACTTTAAAACTTTTTCTTTACATCTATCTGGATTAGCGTCTCTATTACACTTCCCAGATAGGCCTCCTATGAATCCGACAAGCCGTCTATATATCTTGACCTCACATTCTAGTTTAGCAATAGGATTACTTCTACCACTACATACTTTTAATCTATCAGATTGTCGATTGATAGCCGTCTTAATATTCATAGTAATTTGATCAGACTGAGTAGTTTTATTAAACCCACCCATCTTATCTTCAGCAGCTGCGACCTTGCGTAGATTCGCTTCTATAAAGGATTTAGAACTGTTCATATTAAATAGATATGTCCAACCCAGCTAGAATTGACAGTATCATTGACAAAAAGTTAATAATCGCTGTGATAATTTCTAAAACACTCATGGTTTCTCTCCTTTTTAATTAATTTGTACACGAGGTACTATCTTATACTAATTTGTCCTCACTAAAAAAAACTATTTTTTAATTTCACAACTACCATTATCGCAGAATTTTAGCGTTTCTTTTGATTCTATCTCTTCTTCTTTAGTCATTTTTATCTTCGATAATTTTAAAGGTTTTAGGGTTGATATATATAATTCATATTTTTCTTTTGTAATTTCTTCATATGGCATTTGTTTATATGATTTCACATCAAGAGGTAAAAATGATACAGCTTTTATTTTGTCTTCATATACTTCTAACACATCTTTAATCGAATTAGATTCATTTTCGTTAAATGTTACAGTCTGTGATACACCATTATCAGACCAATAGTGTTGTATATCTGCGTGAAGAGCCATTTGTTCCCATATAGTAATATCTCTCTTGGATTTAAAGAAATTTTTAGTTCTTATTGGAAATTCAAAAATCCACGAATTTTTTTTATAATAAGACTGCTCTTTTTTATATCCGGCAATTTCTAGTGGTTTAATAAAAGGAGAGTTTTTTTGAAATTCTATTCTTCGAATATAATATTCTGAGTGTGGAAAATGAATACCCGGATTACTTCCTGGTAATAATGATACAGTATTATGACTTTTTATACCTCCGGAATAATACCAATGATCTTTATCGACTTCTAAATCATACGTTTCTTCATACCCTTCTAATTCATGTACACTTACTACTTTACCTAAAATTAAAACATTTTGAGATTCAGTCAGACACTTAAATGATATATCATGTGGTGGATTTCGCATGTCATTTATTTTTATTAATTTATTGGATGTTTTTAATAATACATGGAGAGAATTAATATCTGTGTGGGAATTTAATGTTAAATTCCATATATGTTTAATTTCTTGTTTGTTCTCCCCTTCTGTATTCAAAGATCTTCCAAAACATAATCCAACAGAAAATCCAACTTCTTGTATATTTTTTGCAAAATTATCATAGGCGGTTGAAATACATATTCCCACATCGCCGTCACGAACAAATACACAACCATCCGAATCAATTAATCCCGAAATAAATGCTAAAATATTTTCTTTAGATGATTCTCTTACAATTCTTGGAATTACCGATATATTGCCCTGTTCATCATATTTAGTTATTCCATTAATATTCCAAAAGTCCCAAAGATGCCGAGACCCAATTTCAAGCACAAACGCGTTTCTATCTTGACTTGCAGGTTTTATATTAGAGTCTAATCCAAATAAATCATATATTATTTTTTTTGCTTTTTCCAGATTATATTTATTCTCATCTATAAATCTAGTTCTAAATTTATGTCTACTCAAACAACCGTCTCCATATAAATATCCTATAATCCAAGCAAGATCATTATTCATATATTCAGGTTGAGTTATAATATTTCCACGAGCACCAATAAAAGTATCTGGTATTGCTGAATGGGATAGTTTTGAACAAATATTTTTTCTATAAGAATTCATACTAATATGAATAATATCGCCAGCTCGAACATCATTGGCACATATCCATTTGTTGACGTCTATTCTCTTATATCCTCCTTTTTCACTACTAGCATTCATATGTTCACTAACAAACACCATATGATTCGGGGTGCATTCAAAATCTAAATTGTAGTTCATTTTAATTTTAATTATTTTAGAAGTACTATTTCTATATGTTCTTAATATTTTATTTTTACTATTTTTCTGGTATACATAACTATCACTGTGATCGTTGTTCCACTCCAAATCTTCAGGATGTTCTTCTAATAATTCATCTAGAGATAAAATCCCTCTATCTGTCGAAGTTAACGATCTACCCGGTCTACAACCACTCGGTTTTGTCGTAGTTACTTTTATACTTTTCGGTACACATAACCACCTAGAATATAATTTATCCAGTTTTCTAATATTATTATATCCAGAATCACAAAACTCATTAAGAAACCTACGTCTACCAAATTTATAAATAGCATCTGTTATTCCTGACATAGATAACCCAATTCTTCTATTTCTAAGCATAACTTGATTTGTGCGTTCATCATGAGATGGTACTAATGTAACACTTTTAGCTAAAAGATAAGCATATTTAAGAGTTTCTAAAAATTCTTCTTCGTTTTCATGATTAGCTGGAAATGTTTCACACAATAAACACATTTCATATTTTGATAGTGACATTTCAGCACAGGGATTTAATCCACAAACTCCCTCATCTTCCCATTTCTCTCCATCTTTTATCCTCCCATACTTTCTCATATTATCTAAATACACTATTCCTGGTTCACCGTTATTAATAATGTGCTTGGTTAATTGTGTATAATCTGCACCAACTTCAGCAAATACTGAATTGTTTGAATTCCATCTCCAATCCTTTAATTCCTTTTCATATTTCTCAGGATTTTTCATATTCAAAAAATCAATATCATCATATTCTCCTATTGCTATTTCACTAGACCTTCTTTGTCCACCGCTTACTACACATTTCCCAACTATATTGAAAATATCAACTATATTTACAGATGTAATATATTTATCTACACATTTATTAAGAACCAGTTTTATCTCTTCTATACATAATTTTAATGGACCTGGTCCGGGAGCAATGCCTCCAAATGTTTTTATAAAACTTCCGTTAGGTCTTATTTTACTAAAATCAAATTCTCTGGGCATTTTTGATTTATGAACATAAGAGTTTAATACTACTTCCACAGCATCTCTCCAACCTTCTCTACTATCATCTATAGTAAAAACATAATCTCCAACCTTAGGTTCTTGAATTTTAACTTTTCCTGCCCCTTTTAGATCGAATCCGCACCCTACCCCCAATAAAGCAACGTCCATTAACCAACAAAAAGGTCCACTAAAATCATAATGTAGATCTTCAGTGGAACAAAATCCACAATTTAATAAAACAGCTACTCCTTTTTTCCAAACAACATCTTCTCCAAGGGTCCACAACATTCTCCCTGGAGGAAGAAATTTAAAATTCCACATCAACTCAAACATTTTTTGAGCAGATTTCTGTGCTTTATGTGCATTCCAATACAATCTTAAATTTTTACAATGATTTAGTTGAATTGTATAACATCCTTCCACTACTCGTTTGAGAGTCTCCCAAAATTCTTCATATCTATCTTCTTTTTCAATATATCGACTATACGTTCTTTTATATGTAATAGCTCCAACTGGTCCCCAATTAGGTTGCTCGTTTGTATATTGATCTAAAAAATTCTCTGTCAAATTAAACTTTTCCCTGATTGGAAAAACCCAATCACTCATGTCAACTTTTGTCATATTTTCTCCTGGTTATCTTTAAGAGTTTGAGACTTGTTCAAAAACATCTCTAAGTACTTCTAATGTTCCAGCGTTTTTTAAACGCAAAAAAATAAAATCTGCTATCGTTGGTTCTGTTGGTTTCTTAATCAAAGGTAAATTAATCTCTTCTGGTAACTTGTCACCTTTATAGCTATTACATTGGCTACATGCGGCAACTGTATTTAAGAATTCATCTTTGCCTCCTCTACTCTTTGGCAGAACATGATCGATAGTCAAATTCTTATGCTTTCTTCCACAATACTGACACTTAAATCCATCTCTCACTAATACGTGTTTTTTAGAGTATGGTAAATTATGTTTATAAATGACATTCACAAACTTCACCAACCTCACAACCTTAGGAAGTAGATAGTCTTCAGCTACGGTTCTTATATTATATACCGCGTTTCCTACTGGCTCAACTATACCTCTAAAAATCAAATTCACTGCGTCTTTCCAACCGACACAATTTATTGGCATATAGTTGCTATTCAAAACAATTACATCCCGCTTCATCATTAAACTCCTTTTTCATACACATCTAATTCTTTTATCTTTATATATTTCTTTTTATAAAATAAGATCCATATATGATCATAATTTTTAGAATCAAAATGTCCTTTTATTCCACTATTCACCCACCCGAGTTTGGTATACAATCGTTGAGATTCTTTATTATCTACCTCTGTATATAACACTTGAAGTTTTGGGTATAGATTTATAAGGAACTGGGCGTATCCACTTCTTCTATATTTCTTTTGTATAAATAGTACTGATAATTCTCTGTGTTTGTGTTCATTAACCTTAACCATTATATGTCCTATATAATCATCATTCTTATTACTGAATACAAACTTTCCAGTATCTCCCTCTTTCAACATATTCACATAATCTTCAGCATGTATTTTATTATCAAATACTTTTTTGACTAGTTCTTCTGTGGCAGGTAGAACTCTGAAATCAGAGGTGCTTAACTCATTTAAAAACTGATTACTAATAGACATCTATAATTACTCCTGCTTCATATAACATTACCTTAGACGTTTTCATTTCCTCAGCATATCTTTCTTCAAAGTCTGGATGATGAGTAACCACTATTCTAATTATACCTGATTGAATTAATGATCTGGCACAGTCTGTACAAGGAAAATATTCTATGTATGCTATACATCCTTCGAGGGGTGTACCACAACGAGCTGCATTATAAACAGCATTTCGTTCAGCATGTTCAAACCATTTATACTTTTCTGGTCTCTCAAATCTTTTTGGAACTTTACTAATAGAATCTTCTACGCCTCTAGGCATACCATTATACCCAGTCGATCTTACTTCATGCGAGGGGCCGACAATAACACAACCAACTTGAGTACTATTATCTTTAGACTTACTTGCAACAAAATTAGCCATCTTCAGATAGTGTCTATCCCATCGTTGCTGAGAGTAATCAATTTTTTTGTGTTTGTTAATAAACACATATTTGATAATATCGAGCACACTATATAAAATTTTATTTAGAATTCTACTCGTAAGGTTCCATTTCCAAAAGCTCAAAATCGTGAGTATTTTCTTCATCTTTTTCGTACTCATCCTTATTAAGTTCTATCCACATTCTATGCTTATATACATCTGCTCCAGCATTCCAATCGAAGTAGGCACTATCTTTTCCTGGTTCAATTTTATCTTTTACTTTAGTTATATATAATCTAGACACTTTCATAAAATATAACCTATATAGCTCCGCACCGCCAATAACAAAAATTTCGCCTATATTGTTTTTTTCAGCTAACTCATCCACTTCCTCTAGGGAGTGAACGACATATACATATTGAGGTGCTTTGTAATTTGGATCACGAGACATGACTATGTTAACACGTTTTGCCAAGGGCTTATTTCCCAAACATTCAAAAGTTTTTCTTCCCATCAATATTGCTTTACCTTCAGTAAGGCCTTTGAATCTTTTCGTATGTTTCCCAAGATTCCATGGAGCGCGTCCATTCTTTCCTATTAAATTATTTTCATCCATCGCTACAAACATTTTATAATCTACTGACATCATCGTTCCTTTCGTTTTTATTACCACGGTTGTTTGGGATTAATTCTTTCAAATATAATGTTATCTGCAAATCCCCTTGATACTGCTTCCATTGTTTTAGTATCAACCAACCAGGCCAATATTACTCCGCCTCTTTTATTAGCCCATACTGACTTAATGATTCTTTGCACTTTAGACCTTACATCCAATGAAATAAAATGAGGATCTCCTTTGGCCTCAAATAAATTGGCTGCTCCTCTTAATAATAATTTAAGAATGAACGATACATCTTGTTTATTGAAGTCAGATATTATTTGTCCCCTAAGAATATTGGGGGCAACTCGTTTGAAGTAATTTAAGTCACTAAAGTTAAAAGAATGCATGGCAGCATGCCCTTTATAATTTTTTAACTCGTGCGCCAATAATTTTGCAGTTCCTTGCTTCCCCATAACATCTCCTTTAATGTCTACAAGAACGGGTGTTTTTTTAGATGTAAGTTCTAATACTTCTTCTAATGTTGGAATTGTATATTCTGTTTCTGAAAGTTTGAATTCTTTTAATTGCTTCAGAGTATATTGAGAAATTGTCCCACCTATTCCACATAGTTTATTTAAAAATAAGTCATGAAATACTACTAATTCTCCATCTAATGATAACTGTATATCTACTTCAACTGCATATTTATGTCTAATCGCATTTTCTACTGCAGGAAGACTATTCTCTGGAATATTACTTGGATTATCTGGTGTCCATAAACCTTTATGTGCAATTGGTTTATTTCTCAACCAATGTTTTTGGGGTATAGCTAGACCACCACTATTAAAATAATTTTCTAATAACTTGTCGCTAATCGATTTCATTTACTTCTCCTATTATATTTTAACATATCCAAAAAAATCCATCTCATTTTTATAATTATTAAAAACTGAGTTAATTGTTTTAATGTCAGTTTTTGTTAAATTTTTAAGCTGAGTATTGTTATAGTTTAAAACTTTGTCCTCAAGCTTTTAGACCAAATATAAATAATTCATATTATCTTCTCCAATCAAATAACCCTTCTACCCCATCTGTAGAGAATGTGGGAATATTGCAGTTTTCATACACATCTCTTCTTTCTGCAAATGAATCATCTATAAAAATAGAATTGGGTTTAATATATTTGTATTTGTTGTCAGTCGTTTCTATATGAATGATTGTTTTAAAGAATTTATAATCTATATGTTTATTCATAAGAGTTATATATGGATCTTTAATATGTTTTGATATTAAATAAATATTTTTATTTTTGTTTTGACATTGATATAAAAAAGCTAATAGGAATTCATTTATTTTCTTATCGATTATTAACGTATCGTCAAGATCCACATAAACATTTTCATAATCAATATCTATATCGTATCTACTAATCAATGCCCTATCTACTTCAATATCATATGTGTTTGGAATAATATCTATATCCCGCCCAAGGGCAACGTGGATGCTTAACAATGGAAAATTAACACCCAGATTTCTATTCAGTCCCATTGTTCCGCTTATTCTCGAAGCAATCTCAAGTAAAGATAAATACCCATCCTTATTCTCTTTCAATTGAAAGAACCAAGGCCCTATGAATTTTAATTTCTCTTGAATAATTTTTGCTATATTTTGAAACTCTTCGTTATGTACTGGAGAAGAGTTAACAGATATACCATTCTTTATTCTCTTTCTTTCCCTGGAGCCACAAAATTTCAATACCCCATCTTTATCTGAGAAACAATCTACAGTATATTCTTTTCCAGGTAAATACTCTAATATTAATAGAGATGAGTCTTTATATAATTCAGCATTCAATTCTTTCCTATTATTAACTAGAACCGTGCCTACTGATCCTTGCCCTATATCTGGTTTTAAAAATATAGGGAAATCATTATAATTTACATAATCCCTACTATACATTTTTGGGACATTCATCATATATTCGAATGTATTATAAGATACACTTTTTCTTCTACATATATAATTTGTGTTATATGACGACCCTATAAGTTCACATGGTAGATCGTGATTAGATAATTCTAAAAGGACACTATCATGTGCAGGAAAAATAACATCTATTTTATATTTTTTAATAACTTCTACTATTTTTGGTATAAATTCTTCATCTGATACATAAGGTATCCCATCGATATAATTAGCGTAAACATATTTTCCATGATCATCAACACTAGATAACCCATATAGACTTATATCTTTTTCATATTGAAGTGCGCGATGTATCTCTAATCCAATTTCACTACCACACGGAAATACTAAAACGTTTGTCATAACTAATCCTTTTGTTTACATATGGAAAACAAAGATCCGCATAGATCTGGATATTCAAGTCCCAATTTATACAACCCTTCCAACTGAGCATCACCTAAAATGCCTAATTCAATCATCTTACTCATTTGAAAATCTGCAAGTATCTTCAGCATTATTCCACCTTGTGAAATAACTTCAAATCCATTTCTCTCTAAATCTCTATTCAATTCAACTCTATCATATACTCGTCGGTGGCCATGATTGAGATCATTCTCAGTCAATGTTTTTAAGTCATCAATTAATTCCATATGCTTTGCCAATTGTCTAGATAACGATCTAGAATTTGGAACAACAATAAAAAGTAATCCATCTTTAGATATTACTCTACTAATCATATCCAAAAACTTATCAACATCTAATACATGTTCCATTACATATAAAGCAAATACACAATCATATGGTTTAGTGTCTTCAGGTAGCTCAAAGTCTTCGAATAAGGAATTGAAGAAGTACACATTAGGATATCCTTTAGCAAGTCCTCTTCCAATAAACTCTTTACACCCTTCTACCACATCAAGTCTTTTCAAAAGAGGATACAATTTATCAGTATCTCTACCATTAAAATATCCTAGCATTAATCCATTATAATCTTTTTTTAGGAATGGTTTAAATGTTGCAACAGATAATTCATCCATTTTTTCATATTGTGGATCATCTGGGGATACATATGTATGGGATACCTCTTCTAAAAAATCTACTTCATTCATAATTCCACCTTCCTATATGCCCAGTTTGCCCCATTCATTCGTATATCTGGTGGTTTTCCAAAAGATTCATGTATAGCTTTCACAACCAAAGGCCAACCCTTAAGATTATAATCATGTCCACCAATCATACCAGTTGGTTTAATTTTTGGAAGCCAAATGGATATATCTTCACGAACTGATTCATAGGTGTGGCATCCATCTATATAAACAAAGTCCAAAGATTTATCATCAAACTTATCTACAACTAAATTACTCTTAGAACATATCTTAGCTATATTGCTAACCCCATGTACAGCTTTATCAAAATCTCTTTCCTCTTTTAACATTCCTGCATCTAGAAATTGATCTTTCTTATCTCCATATTGATAAAATCCTTCCCATGGGTCAATTGCAAACACTAACTTAAACTTCTTTGCAAACAGTACAGTTGACTCTCCTTTACAACTACCAACCTCCACCATTACTCCACCAGGAAGCACTTCTATATATTTTCGTAAAGCAATTCTACTATCTTTACGACCTCGACCAGACATTTTCTGTTTCATATTGAATCCTCTATTTTAAACTATCTATAGGAATATTAAAATCATCACACACGCGCCTAGCTAAATCATCATCAACTAGTTTTATAAATTTATGCTTAATCTTATTGGCTAACATTTTATCTTTATTTCTTACATTCATAGATACTTCACTATCATATTTTAACCACATAGCTCCAATACCCTTAACTGGTCTTTGAAGTTTTTGAGATTTAAACATTCTAGACACTTCAGTATGCTTATAGTCATATCCTCTAAAAGCAGATTGTAATTCACCATCAATTATTCTTTCAACAATCGTAAAAATAGAACATGTTGTCCATTTTTCTTTCCAAAGAGAATAATCATACAATCTATAACGATACCCTTTTGGAAAACAATAAAATGCTTTATTTCTATCCAGAAAGTCAGTATCAACCAACCCATATACTACATCAACAAACGTAGGATATAATATATCATCAGAATCAATTTTTGTCACTACTACAACATCACCATCTTTTGTATCTTTCTCAAGTATGGGCTTCAAATGAATCTTAGAGTTAAATGGTTCATCTAAAAAGATAGGAGTTATATCACTATAGCCGTCTATTCTTACTATATCATCTTCGTCACATGCAGGTTTGTAAAAGAAAACAATATATTTAAAGTTCTTATTAGTCTGATTTCCAATAGACCTTAAAGTAGTTTTCTCAAAAATATCTAATCTTCTTTTAGTCCATTCATTTGTAGGAATTGCTAAATTGAAATAATCAAACCATACATTAAATGCTGACATTATGTAGTAGTTTATTTTCATATCCTCTAATACTCCTATGCTGTCAGTTTTTTCTTCCTATTTACTTTTCTTTTATTTGAATGAGGAAATATTATATCCGGAACATCCTTATCTAAAAAATTACAAAGAATGTCCCATCCATCAACTCCCCCACATATATCCATAGTTATAAAATTAGGATTACCTTTAAAAGATTCTTTCACATCGTGTTCATGTTTAATCTTTCTATTTATCCATGTGGTTCGATTAAAGTTATATGTTCCATAAAATTCAATCATTCTATCTATCTGAATTTGTGGACGTCCTCCCAAATTCTTAAAATATTGGTACTCTAATGAATCTATCCATTTATCATTATCCCTAACCATTAAGATATATTTGTCATGTGGATATCGTTTATAAATATCTTCAAATGGAAATAATATTACGACATCTGTCACTCCTTCATGATCATCTATTTGTTTCCAATTTTTTGGACCATGTATAGAAGAATATCCCAATACTTTTAAAGCATTGTTTAAACTATTTGACCCTGTTTTTGCTAACCCTAATCCAAATATTTTCATAACTATATCCTTATTTTACAACCCAAACTTTCATATTAGTACCGTTTCCGAATCCACCATTTTGTATTTTAATGTTTTTATGTTTAATGCCCAAACCCTTCAAATATTTTCTCATTAACTTTGGATGGCCTATTGTCAAATGAGTGTTTTCTGGGTAATTTTGACCACCAAAAATTCTTCTTATCATATCCTCCATTTCTTCTAGGTTATTATTGTTCTTTATAATCGTTTTTGCAATCATATTAATCGAAGGACATTTAATGAATAATTTTCCCCCTTTCTTCAATTTAGAAACCCAATGTTTCAAAAGCTTCTGAGTGTCATGAAACGATATATGTTCAAACACATCTTTTGCAACTATCTCATCTACAGTACCATTTTTATATGGTAATTTACATACATCTGCTATTTTAACACTTGGATGAGTTTTACGAACATCAATATTAACATACCCTTCCTTTATATCTGTGCCGCAACCAACATTTAATTTTATCATATTTATACACTCAACTCATTTACTGATTTTATAATTCTAGCGGGGTTTCCAGCCACAACCATTCCGGATGGGACATCCTTAGTAACTACTGAACCTGCTGCTACAATTGAGTGGTCTCCAATACTAACCCCTCCTAAAATTATAGCGCCTGATGCAATCCAACACCCTTTACCTATATTTATATCAAATCCTTTTTTAGGAATTTCATCTTTACCAGATAATCTTGCACGTTTACCATCAACCCATTTATGTCTACCAGTAAGAACCATACAATTATGTCCAAAAAATGAATTATTTCCTATATAAACATGCCCAGATACTACATTGAAAAGAGTATTCCAAACCTTTACATTTTTACCAATATGTAATCTTTTATCAGAAGGTCCAAAAACAAAATGGGTACGATACAACGCATCCTTTACTTTTTCTACAAGATCTTTCATATTTACATCTAACATATTACTCAACTTCTAATCTTTTATTATGGTGTTTTTGCATTGTGTCTCCGTAATACTTCTTACAAAACCAATCCATAGCTTTTAATTTTTCAAATTGAATCGGGGTTAACATTGATAAGGATTTCCACTGTTTTTTTTGATTATGAGACTCCGAACTGTTTATTTTTTTATTCATATTAATTTTATCTGAATCGATATCATTTATTCCTAAATAATCACACAAATTTAATATAACTTTTTTATTATTAATCATCTTCTCAAATTTCATAGAGTATATACCTTCTCTAATATATCTATCTATTGTAAAATAGAATGGGATATACCAGAGGCCATATGCCATTGGGAACTGAGTAATATATTGGTTTTTTCTATTGAAAGTAGACAGCATAAAATCATATGGGTGTCGGTACAAACATACTTTTTTATTTGCATTAATTTCATCAAGATGAAATATATGTTGTGGAGACACTTCCCCATAAAAGTCTTGTTGAAGCCTTTTATTTATCCTTCTAAGCCATTTCTCTTTTTTAGAAAATCCCTTTCCGATCTCTCTTCCGAAGTCATCGTCGTGCTCTGGGATAACTGTCCAACTTGGACTTTTATTTAACATTTTTGCCAAGAAATGGGAACCACTTCTTGGCACAGAAACTACTGAAAAATTATTCATGTGTTAACTCCTTAAAAAACTTAGAGATCTCTTCTAATATTACCTTCGGACGAATATTATAGTTTAGATCTTCTATTCCAATTACATTATTATTTAGAGGATTATCCTTACAACTATGTCTCCTTATTTGATCCCCCCAAAATATAATAGGGGTCTTTAATATATTTGTCAATAATACTATTCCTGATTGGGAGGACACTACAAGTCGAGATGCGTTGATTGCTGCTATAGATAATCCTACCTCTGATGTTTGTTCATCCACAAGACTTTCTAGGTTGTAAAAATTATTATTTGAAGATTTGATGTATGATGGAGATTTACCGGCCACAAAAACTACATACTTGTCTTCTTTTTCGATTAATCTAAAAAGATTTATCCAACGCTTCCTTCCCCAATTGCGAAGATTATTATCTAGTCTATGTCTTGAGCTAATAACTATTGGAATTTTACCATCTAGTCTATCCAATATTTTTTTAGAGTTCGATGGCCTAGGTTCGAAATGATATAATGAATTATGTTTATTGATAGACTTACCTGGGGAAATACTCCATGATGGATTAAATATATACCAATTTGGATATTTATTTCTTATATCATTCATAATATTTTTTCTTATCTCACCTGGTAAATTACATTCGACTCCAGTGGGTTTGAATCGTTTATAGTCTCCTTTTATCTTGAATGTGTGGATAAAATCAGCTGAATTATAATATAAGTCAAATCGGTCTCCTCTAGTGGAAACTGCTATTTTTTTAGATTGGTACTTATTACGATACCATTTTATAAATGGTGCCCATTTTAGTACTTCCCATCCAAACTCTCCAAAGAATGGTCCAAACATTATTTTTGTATGTTCACTCAAATGTTTTTCTATATTCATTTAATATTTCTCTATCCCTAGCCTTTCTATTTTAGCATCCATTCAAATTTAGTATTTTTTAATACTTGTGCAACTTCTTCGTAATTTTTAATTGATTTTTTTAAATCATCATTAGTTTTCTTTGTCATTTTAGATAGTTCGCCACAGTGTTTAAATCCTACAAAATTACATATATTTCGTATATTTCTTTTCTTGTTCTCTAAAAATTCTTCGTAACTAGTAACCATATACGGGTTACCTATTTTTTTAACAAAGTTAACATGTTTATCATTAACGTTTTCTTTAGCTAAGTATAATTTTAAGTGATCTATATCCACAGTATATGGTTCAACTTGTTTGTTTCCGTGTTTTATTCTTATTCTAAGATTTCTCCACGATACATAATGTTTAATAATATTTTGACGAGTATATACTATAATTTGTACATTATATTCTTGCATCATTTTTATAAATTTATCATGGTCCATTACATCTGCTAGTTGAATGTTTGTTCCACATACTTCGGTCGTGGGTCTTTTTCTAGAGTAGAAATCTCTCAGTATATTTTCTTGACTCTTGGCTATTAGTTTCATAAGAAGAGACATACCATATGGTACGGTGTTGCTCTCCACAGCACGCTTAATGTTTATCAACTTGTAATCAGTATTTGATTCCTTATTATATTGCTCTATTATTTCTCTAGCATTATTTGGCAATGGTTCTAATAGAATAGATACATTTTTATTTTTATTTATAGAGTGCATAGTAAACGTGCATCCTGTCCTTCCGGGAAAGATTATAGCAAAATTCTTATTTTGTTCTGAAGGCATGCGGAAACTCCTTATTTGGTATGCTACAATTCAAAAATGGGCAGATTTTTTTCCATCCTTCACCAGAGCATATATCTATAATTAATAAATCATCGCCTCTATTTTTAAAATATTCTTTAACATAATCAGTATGCCTGATACATACATCTCTCCAAACTTTTTCATTATAAAAATCTATCCCATACATATCCTTCCTTGCTTTTGATAATATTTTTTTCCATTTTCCAGATTTTATATTAGACATACTTGATCTTACTTCGAAGTGATATTTACATGATTTTAACCAACCTTCTATATCCCTTGTCGTAAATATAAACTTAGAATTTGGATATTTTTTATCTAACTGTTCAAATCTATATGAAATTGTAATATCTGATAATGCTTTATGAGATTTTATTTGCCTATTGTTAGTAGGAAAATGAAAGCTATTTATTCCTAATATATTTAAAGCTTTATGAATACTGGTTGTTCCTGTTCTAGAGAGCCCAATACAAAAAAGTTTATTCATTATCTTTTTCTTCCGATGAATTTCCTTCTTCTATATTTTTCTCTTCTTCTTCTTTTGGTGGAGCGATTTCCTTTAGGGGTTGACCGATTTTTCCACAGTATATTTCGCGGACCCTTTTTTCCCCATATTGGACCTTAACAAATTTCTCTAATTCTTCTTGTCTTGCTTTATACCCAATAACATGTATAAAATGTATAAAGTGTGCCTTTTCAGCAGGCTTCTTATGATTGAACTTACAATTAAAATCGATCCCTATATCCATCATAGGAACCTTCCTAGATATTACTCGCATGTTAATATATGATTGATCTCTTAGACCCTTAACCATCATTTCTTTAAGGGGTGCTCTAAATAAAGTTATGTGTTTTTTTGATGCAACGATTACCCCAGTATTAAATTCACTTTTTCCACTCCAATTACTAATGTCTGCAGGAGGGAATCCATGCGCCAGTAATACTTTATTGTATTCTTGCGTAAAGGACCCTATTCTTTTTTGTGAGATAAGATCGTTATATTCTCTACCTTCATTATACATCCCCAATTTTTCTGGGGGAACTATATTAAATATATCTGGCGAATCTAGTTTAACTAGTATATCTGTATCTAAATATAATACCCGATTATAATGTTCTAATAAATCCCCTATAAATAATTTTTTATAATGAGGAAATTTATGCTGCTCTACATTATTCCAAACAATAAAATCAGCATTAACTTTTTTAGCATAAAGTTTCATGAAAAAATGGGTTATTGTTGCTAACTCATTATATGACGGCTCGCCTCCTGTAACAGTTACTATTGCTCTATTTTTCATTCTTCATTCCTTTTTTCCACTTCTCTTGAAATTTCTTTCTATTTTCTTTAATCAAAGTCCCACGATCTACTTTCATTGCTTGAAATGTTTTACTTCCATAATGATGAACATATACATCCTTAGCCATTTTGAGGTCATATCCTGCCATCTTTACTCTTTTACAATAATCGTCATCATCACAGTTACCTAACCCAAATCTTTCATCAAGTAGTCCAACTTCTCTCAATACATTTTTTCTTATTACTACACAAAATCCTATAAGAACATTTATATCTTCTAATTGCCCAGCATGATTTAATCTTAATTGTTTTCCAAAATCATTAATTTCTTTAGGTTTGTTTAACTCCCCAATACCATGTAATTGTTGCTTTGATCCAGCACAATTTGTTCTAGGGCCAATCATTCCTAACTTTGGATCAGAAGGGAAGTAGCTAGTTAACCGCTTCAGCCATCCAGGAGTTACAACTGTATCAGTATTTAATAATACACAGTGCCCTAAGCCTAGAGCAAGATGTCTTTTTATACCTAGGTTAACTCCTGCAGGAAACCCTAGATTCTTAGATGAATGTATTACCTCTGCATCTTCTATTGTATCAAAATAATGTGCTATCCCATCGGTAGACCCATTATTTACCAAAATTAATTTATATGATTGTTTAGTATTGTGAATCACAGAGTTAATACATTTCTTACAATAAGCTAATTGATTAAATGCAGGAATAATAATACCTACTGTATTAGTTGAGTTTTTCTCTATTTTTTTAACTACTCCTGTTCTTATTCCAAGATGTTCTCTTAATTGTAGATGTCTTTTTTTCAAAGATGAATATTTTTTATCAAACACTATTTTACCCTTTCTTTATTTCTAGAAGTTATTTCATATTTTTTGATCAATAAACTTCGTTGTTTATTGATAGGTGTACTTATAGTTCTTCTATTTTTCTTTTTCCAATTTCGTTGCTCATTTAAAAAACCAGGATGATGTTTTTCTCTGAGTTGTCTTACTACCTCATCCATACGATGTGAATCAGTTGTTTCAAATTTAGAAGTTTTATGATCTGTTCTACACCATAGTATATCGTCTATCAACTTACCATAATGACTATGTTTCGCCATATTAATCCAGAATTCCCAATCTTCACATGCTACCATAGATGTATCAAATCTACCGACCTCGTTCCAATGCTCTTTCTTAAATAATGATGTTACGAACATAACACATTCATAATTTTTTAATCTCTCAATTGAATAGCTTTGTCCCTCCACACCAGTTCTAGTACCTGTAGCAGATAATCTAATATTTTTAGAGTATATTATGTCTTCTTCATACTTTTTATGAGCAACTATTAATTTTTCTAAGCATCTTGTAAGAAGGTAATCATCTGCATCTAATAGCAAAATATAATCACCAGATGCTCGTTCAATTCCTTTATTTCTAGATGTAGCTGTTCCTAAATTTTTAGAATTAAAAATAGTTTTTATTATTTTTTTGTTCTTAGCTCTTTGTTGTTTTATTAGTGTTCGTGTTTTCTCATCTGAGTAATCATCCACGATAATAATTTCATAATTTTTATATGTCTGCATTAATACTGAGTTAACACACCTAACAATAAATCTCCCATAATTATAACAAGGTATAACTACTGATATTTTATTTCTTTCCATTATAATTCCTAACTATTTTCATAAACTGTTCAGCCCTTGTTTTACTATTATGATATCTTCTAACATGTTTAAACCCTTCAGTTGATATCTTCTCTATAAGAAGATGCTTCTTCCTATAAAATTTAAATTTATCCACCATTTCTTGAGGGGACGAAAAAAGAATAGCAGATTTATTGTTAATAAAATCATGTTGAATTAAGTTGTTTGATTTCATAGAGAATAACATAGCACCATATACTGGTATCTCATAATATCTAACAGTATCGTTTCCAAATCCAAAAAGATTTAAAGCCATTCTAGATTTACTTAAAATTGAATGGAACTCATTAGGGGGAAACTTCTTATTGTAATCTAACTTGAGTTCTTGTTTCATTCTCTCAATATATTGTCGTCTATGATCTGTATTTATATCCCCTGCCCAGAACAAAATCCTATTTTTTATTTTAGATCTACTGTTTGGCATAAAATCTGTAGAAAAAGAAAATGGGAGGGGGTGTATGTTATTAGGATGGTGTACATCCTTTCTATACTCTCGCTTAAAATAAGCAAGAGAATTAGGTATCTCTTTTTTAAAGAGAGTGTTATTAATTGGTGGGAAGTCATCTTGATCTACTAAGAAAGTAGGTATCTTTTTTGACTTCAGTTTTATTAATTCTTTGATCATTACATATTCATGATTTACATTAACCGCATCGGGATATGTGAAATCATTTTTTGATCTACACCCTACTAATATAACATCGAAAAAATCTCTTCTTAGTTTACGATCTATATCAGCATTTGAATGTTTTAATGGGTATTTGAAAAACTGAGGGTATCTTGCAAACCTTCCGTCTCTTGTGCCATGATAATATGGTTTTACTGGATACTCGAATATTTTATCAGGTCCTAATAATTTACACAATCCATCATATAATAGATCTAATCCATAATCAGACATTTCATATGTACAGAATAAAATTTTCATTTTACTATCCAAATAATTTAGGGTGGAATGATTTAATTTTGGTTACTATATCGTGCCCATGTTTTCTATCTATACCATTGGCAGAATTAGTATTGTGTTTTCTATAAAAAAATATTGGTTCTGGTACACCAATTGCCCTTGTATTACTATCATACATTCTCAACCAAAAGTCCCAGTCTTCGTATCCAT
>Ga0208904_1000102_pt1 | contig 72309 bp, 55 predicted proteins | sample AntAceMetag02UKB_FD_184774 | JGI IMG/M metagenome (GOLD analysis project Ga0208904, IMG submission 184774) | Saline lake microbial communities from Ace Lake, Antarctica - Antarctic Ace Lake Metagenome 02UKB (SPAdes) (version 2) | ecosystem: Environmental > Aquatic > Non-marine Saline and...
TTGAAATTCCAAATCAAATCATCCCCTGTCAATCACATTCATCCACCATGCAGGTTTAACCATGAGATAACGTTCGGCATGACGCGCGTGGTTTACCGCGTCGTCGTCCATGCCGTTGTTAGACGGCATTCGTACAAATTGTCTATTTAACTAAGGGCATCCCCGCTGCTCTCAGCTCTCGTAGTAGCTCGGCCTTCCAATGCCCCGCATCATCCATGCGGATGTAGACGATTCCATCGAAGTCCGAGGGCGTCTCCAAACCCGGGGTGATCAGTGCGCAGACTCTTTGTTGGCCCAAGTGCGAAAGGAAGTATCCCAGTTCAAGAATAACATTCTGTCGCGCCCGTGGCGCCAAATCAGCGCCTTTCATGCCTCCAACATCGTCATCTGTCATTAACACTATTGCGAAGGTGACCAGTTCTGCCTCCTCAATGAATTTTGTTAGTAAGTGTCGCCCCATATTCGGTTGCTCATGGAGAACGATCCCCTCAAGGCCAACCTCTGTCAAGGCTGACACAACCGCAGTCCTAGCGATTCCGTTTCGTCCGTGGACTATGAATACTCGATTCGGCGTTCGGGCATCAAATTCCTTATCCTCAACACCTCTTTTTGGCTCATCCACAGCTATCTTGGTGCTCCAGGTTTCCGGGTGACTCTCAGAAAGATCAGGTGATGAAGCAACAGCCCTTACGATGTAAGCGGAGAACATCGAATTCTCAGCGGTAGTCGCAGTCGGGTTCGCGAGCGCGTACTTGATAATTGCGTTAGCTCGGTCTCGACGGCTACCAATAGCGCGAGTCGCATCCAAACTACTCACTCCGGCTTCCAGCAGAAAATCGTCAATTTCTGTGTGGCTCCAGCTCGAGATGGTATTTCGAGCACTTATCAACTCTCCCCGAGTGGGTGCTGGCAGCTGTTTGTTCTGGAATCTAGCAATAAGAGAAGGGTCGAACGCAAAGCCCGCTTTATCAAGAATGGGAAAAAGGTCTCGATCCTTGAAAGTCCAGTGATTGCGGTTGAACTCGAACTGTCCGATATCGAGCTCGGTGCGGAGCTTCCATAGGGTGTCGTTGAGGAGAATGTTACTACTTGAAAGGGAGGCAATGGTAAGCTTGATGTCTCCAGCGTCGACCTGAATAGCTGTGATCCGCACGACATGAGCTACTTCTTGGCCGCGTCCCTCCTGCATCAAGATGCACGGCCATGATTTCATGCAATCTATTGCTTCGGTCGACAGACTCTCCAGCTGATTCGAGATCGCGTCACTCGTGTACTCAAGAAAGCGACTCTTTGAGATATCAACCGCTGACTTGGCTTGGTCTTCTACTTGGTGAGATACGAACAGACTGTACATGTCCGATAAACCCTATCTTGTTTTTTGAGATTTTGGTGCCAGCTAACATAAGATTAGGTGTACTAATAAAAACAGCAATTGTGCCATATTTTGACTACTTAAACTCATGCTACTCATTTTAATTAATTGTTTGTTACCATTTATAGTATACATAATTCTTCCTCGTTTTACAATTAGTTTATGTCGCTCTTAAAGCAACCTATACTAAAAATCAGCTGGGCTTTTGAGATCTCTCCACATGGCCTGACGGTCGTAGCTCGTAGAGCGTAGACTGTTCGAGATGACATCAGAACTTCTCCGTTAGCTGACTGTTTCGCTCAGGATGACAGGTTTTTCTCTGCATTTCAAACTATGCTCGAGATGACAATATTTTTTACGTTTTACGTCTCATGTTTTACGTTTTACATCTTACTTTTTTCCCGAAACAATTTTCTTTACTAATCATTTCAATTGTATTAACTTCGCTGTTGTTTACATAATATCGACATTTTTTAAGGATATACAGATATGAAGAATGCTTTCTCCGAATCTCGCGCCCTGATCACGACACTTGAACAGGACCATGTTTTTCAACAAAAAATAAATGATGCGGCTAAAATAATGTCCGCAGCTCTTAAGTCCGGCAAAAAGATTCTTTGGTGCGGCAATGGCGGTTCAGCGGCAGACTGTCAACACCTCTCGGCTGAGCTGGTCGCTAAACTGAACCATGTTCGTCCTGCACTTGCTTCTATGGCTTTAACCACCGATACGTCTTTCCTGACCGCATGGATCAACGATACGAATAAAAGCGATGAACTTTTCTCCCGCCAAGTGGAAGCTTTGGGAAATGAAGGCGATGTGCTTGTCGCTATCAGCACGTCCGGTAATTCTTCCAATATCGTTGAGGCCGCAAAGGAAGCTAATGATTTGGGAATGCAGTGTATTGTCCTTAGCGGCAATAAAGGCGGTAAACTTAAGGGACTGGGAGATGTTGCGTTAATCGTTCCCTCTGAGAGTACTCAACGTATTCAGGAAATGCATATCATCATCGGACATATGCTGTGCGAAGAGATCGAAAATGCATTTATAAAATAAATGACCATGCAAAGAACCTTTCAGGATTTCATATATCACATTCAGGGTGAGCGACAATTATCACCCAATACGGTACAATCATATCGAACAGACATTACCCGTTATCTTGCCTATTTGAGTGAACATCATGTAACAAAAGCCGATTTTATTTCCACAGATCACGTGATCGCATATATTGAAGAACTTGCGGAAATTCCTCTTGCACCCAGCTCTCTGGCAAGAAATCTCTCCACGATCCGTATGTTCCACCGGTTTATGGTTAATGAAGGTTATTGTGAAAAAGATGTAAGCGAAAATATAGATTCGCCCAAACTGCCGAAACGCCTACCCAAAATACTCGACATCCCGGATATTGAAGCCATCTTTGCCACTATTGATACGGAAACGGATGGTGGAATGCGTGATCGTGCCATGCTGGAGTTACTCTACGGAAGTGGCTTGCGAATTTCAGAGCTGCTTTCCATTCGCCTACCTGCATTGATGTTGGAAGACGGCTGGGTACGGGTTATTGGCAAAGGCATGAAAGAACGGATAGTCCCCTTTGGAGATGAGGCAAAAACTTGGCTTAACCTCTACCTTCAACATGTTCGTCCTTTACTTGCAGCAAATATTAAAGCGGAAGATATCATTTTTCTCAATATGCGAGGAACTCAGCTCTCACGAATGGGTGTTTGGAAAATAATCCAAAAGTATACAAATTTAGCTCATATTGATAAAGCTGTATCTCCACATGTATTCCGACATTCCTTTGCCACTCACTTACTGGAAGGCGGCGCAGATCTTCGTGCTGTACAAGAGATGCTGGGACATTCAGATATTGCAACTACACAGATCTACACGCACCTTGATCGAAATTATTTAAAAGAAGTACATAAAACATTTCACCCCAGGGAAAAATTAACTCAATGAATCCACAAATCATGAATTATATATCAATGGTCATCCCGATCTTACTCGCTTTGACAGTTCACGAATACTCACACGGCTATATTGCCTATCGCTTGGGAGATAATACTGCAAAGAACATGGGACGTCTGACCCTGAATCCCATTTCCCATATTGATCCCATCGGAATGATCATGTTGTTCGTGATCGGCATGGGATGGGCAAAACCCGTACCGATCAATATCTATGCTTTTAAGCATCCCAAGCGGGATCTGGCTCTATCGGCGGCGGCAGGACCGGCATCCAATTTTATCATGGCGGCTGTTGCTGGTCTCCTCTTCAGGATATTTCCCAACTTGGTCCCTATGACCAATGATCCGGGTATAATCCTTTTCTTAAAAATGAATATGATCTATTTCTTGCTAATTAATGTTGGTCTCGGAATATTCAATCTTATTCCCATCCCACCGCTCGACGGTTCAAAGATACTGCGCGGATTTATGCCTGACAAAGGTGTTCATGTTATTGATTATTTGGAACGCTATGGTGGAATTATCCTTCTTGCCGTTGTCTTCCTTGGCAGGATCACAGGCTTTTCAGTTTTTGGCAAACTATTGGGACCCCTTATTAATGGGCTGGTTCACTTTTTCAGTGGAATACAATTATGATCGACTTTCTAGGCTATAATGATAAAGACTTTCCCATACCCGAATTGCCTTCCGATGATGCATGCATCGGTCGTGTGATCGAGGAACATCGCGAACGATATTTTGTCATGTGTGAACAAGGTATCATCGAAGCCGGTGTCACGGGCAAGATCATGTTCACATCGGGTTCAAAAAATGAATTTCCGGCAGTCGGAGATTGGGTCGTGCTTACCCCCATGGATGATGAGCAGGGCATTATTCATCAAATACTACCCCGAAAAACCGTATTTCATCGTCGTGCAAGCGGAAGAAAAACCGGTGAACAGGTGATCGCGGCCAATATTGACATTGCTTTTGTCGTGATGTCCGGTGATGAAGATTTTAGTCTGAACCGTCTTGAACGATACTTGACCATTATCTACGAAGGTAATATCACGCCGGTGATCATTCTTAATAAAACCGATCTTTTCACTAAAGAAGAGATTGATGAATTTATAAATGAAATTAAATCACGCCATCCCGATGCCAAATTAATTTGGACATCAGCACTGACTGAAACGGGGTTGAAATATGTTGTTGAGCACCTCTTGCCCGGCAAGACCTATTGCTTTGTCGGTTCATCCGGCGTAGGGAAGTCATCATTGATCAATCGTCTCACCGGCGGTGAGAGGCAACGCGTTGATACCATCAGTGATTCCACGGCAAAAGGCAAACATACCACAACGTACCGGGAATTGATCGAATTGGAAAACGGTAGTTTTCTCGTAGACACTCCCGGCATGCGTGAAGTGGGTATCAGCGGCTCCGATCTTGGACTGGAAGAAACCTTTGCCGATATCATTGCAGTTGCGGAAAACTGTCGTTTCAGGGATTGCACTCATACAAATGAACCCGGATGTGCTGTCATTGCCGCCTGCGAAAGCGGTAAATTAAATGAAGCAAAACTGGAAAACTATCTGCGCCTGAAACAGGAATCTGATTTTTATCAAATGCAAGAATATGAGCGTCGTCAAAAAGGCAAATCATTTGCCAAAATGGTCAAAGAAGTAAAAAGCTATAATAAAGCAAAAAGATAAGACGTGAGACGTGAAACGATAAATATAATTATTTTATATTAATTACAAATATCCATGCGAAGTAAAGACGCGATGCATCGCGTCTCTACAATTTCTATTTAGTTTCCGAATCAGGATGACAGGTCTCTTCATCTATCATTCATTTCATCATACCCGAACTCCCTACACCGAACCCCGATACTAAAATAATTCGTGCATATAAAAAAAGGGACGGTCACGACCGTCCCCTACTTTATTCTTTAAACTTTAATCTTTATTCTTCATTTAGCGTTGTTCTCTCTCTAAAACCCTCGCCTTGCATAATTGATACGTTCGTAATGGTGACAAAGGCAAAAGGATCTTCACGTTTAACAATACGGCGAATATGCTCGATCTGGCGGGTAGCAACAACACAATAGAGTGTCTTTTTCTCACTATTGGTATGCATTCCAACAGAGTCTAGACCGGTCACGCCACGATTTACTTCATCCATGATCTGATTGGCAATAACTTCCCAATTTTTACTCATGATCGTGATTGCGCGTTCCGAAGTCAAACCTTCGATGAACATATCAACAACTTTTGATGAAATCGCGAGAGAGATTAAACAGAAAAGGATCAGTTCTACATTCTTGAATATAATACCCATGGTTATTATGATTACCGTATCGATGATCATAAATGAAATACCCAGCGATAAGTGAAAATATTTATTCAAAATACGGGCAATAATATCAGAGCCGCCTGTTGTACCCCGACCCTTCATGATAATACCCAATCCGCCTCCCAATAACAGTCCGCCATATATTGTAGCAAGAATAGGATCCGTCGTCAACGGGGGCAATTTTAAAATTACATCGATCAGATCTGAGAACAGGGATATCCAGATAATACCCCAAAAGGTTTTCATTCCAAATTTTCGTCCGAATACTTTAATACCGATTAAAAACAGAGGGATATTTAAGGCAAGCATCGTAATACCGGCAGGCCAATTGAACATATGATAAAGAATGGTCGAAATACCCGATACTCCACCCGCTGAAACTTTATTGGGAATTAAGAAAAGCATTAAACCAATAGCCATGATCAAGGAGCCAACCATGATCATCACATAATCAAACAAATTGTTCTTCCGAATCTTATCGCGTTCTGACATACATACCTCCCTGATAATCGAGGGAATATATGATTTTTAAATTGAAGTGGTTAATATTTTCTATTCTTAGGACAAAATATATTTTTGATAAAAGGATATAACTAGAAGGGGTAGATATCAGGAACACTTGACTTTAAAGAAATTATTATTACATACGGTCTTATGCGGGTCACCGATCACTGATTACAGATCACAAATCACAAATCACTTCTTCACTAAAACCATCATCAGTGTACCGATGAAAATAAAGACAAGATTTGGTGTCCACACGGCCCAAAATGGAGCAGCGACACCGGCAATTCCAATTACTTTGCCAAAGGTAAGCAGTACATAAAATGAAAATAGCAGCATCAGACTGGCCGCCACACCGCCGCCGTAGCCACCCGATTTTCGTTGGAAAGTAACCAAGGGTATTCCAATAAGAATGACAATAAAACAGGCGAAATTCATGGCTGTTCTAAAATACAGATTGGTTTCCCAGCGCATGGTCTCCATGCCCAATTGTCTCGAACGATCGATAAAACCACGTAATTGACCGAAGGTCATATTTTCGGGACTCACACTTTTTTGACGCAATTCTCTGGGACTTACGTCGAGCTCTAAAATAAGTGTGTCAAGTTTAGTGAACTCTTCTTCACCTCCGTTAAATACACGGTGCTGAACATCCAATAACATCCATTTCTCGTCATCCAACCAGTAAACATTCTGTGCGTCAATTCTTTCGGTGATCTTACCATCGATTACACGATGTAAACCCGCAAATCTTCCACGTCCATTTGTGATATTATATCGACGTATAGTAAACACCTGATGATCCGGTAATTGAAAATATACCTGGCGATGGATCCTTTGCTCATTGCTTTTTGTCGTAAGCTTCATGTTATTTTCCATAAATTCCGTGACTTCCTGTTGGGCGGGTACGACCACAAAATCCTCAAAGAAAAATGAAAACATACTCAATAAAATACCGAATATCAGGAACGGTAATGCCAAGCGGTAGAGACTTAAGCCGCCAACCTTCAGAGCGGTCAGTTCGTTAAACTTATTTGTTTGACCAAAAAAGAAAACAACCGCTAAAAGTGCAGATACGGGGAAACACCAATGCAGCATCCAGGGGATCATTAACCAGTAATAGTGAATAACTTCAGCAAATGTTAATTTATTATCTAAAAACTGAGCGATCTTTTGCACAAGATCCACCAAGAGAAAAATGCATATGAAGGTCAGCATAATGAACAAAAACGAACGCAAATATTGCTTAAGCATATATCGATCAAGTTTTTTCATTTTAGCTCGGGGGTGTATGCTTCAGTTTAAGATAATCTATGCTTTTGGGAGTCGACCGAAGAATGGTAAATTCCAATTGTTTTATCATTAAGACTTCGCCACTTACGGGGAAGCGATCAAGATGGTCCAATAAAAATCCGGCAATGGTTTCGTATTCTCCTTCCGGGATATTTAGTTGGTATTCATCATTTAAGTTATCAATTTCGGTGCGGCCGCTCATCAACAGATCACCATTGGGGTTTCGTTTTATATCTTGCGCACTTTCATCGTATTCATCATCAAATTCACCAAATATCTCCTCAACGATATCTTCCATGGTTGCCAATCCGGAAGATACTCCGAATTCGTCCACAATGATCGCAATACTTGTCTTGCTTTCCTGAAATTCCTTTAATAATTCAATTATGCTCTTGCTTTCAGGATAAAATTTGATCGGTCGGATAATAGACTTAATATTCCCTCTGTCATTTAATATATCACGCAGAGAAATATATCCGATGATATGGTCAATATTATCCTGGTATATAATGATCTTGGAAAATCCTGATTGAATAAAGGTCTTTTTCAACTTACTGATGGTTGTATCTTCAGGTAAAGCTATAATATCGGTACGAGGGGTAATGATTTCCGAAGCTGTCGTATCCGAAAAATCAAATACATTATCAATGTATTTCTTTTTGTCTTCGTTTAATATTCCATTTTCATAACTGTCATAAATGCTTTGTTCAATTTCTTCGCGACGAATGATGATGTTCATGGGTTCTGCATCACTTTTAAATAGCTTCAACATACCCTCTATCATTTTCTCAAAGAATTTGGCAAACGGATGAAGAATAATTCCGGGGATCTTAATGACAGCGCTTGAAAACAGCAAATATGAATTTGGACGTTTACGTATAAGTGATTTTGGTAAAACTTCTCCGAATAATAGAATAACGCCTGAGATCGTCAATACTATCTGCCACCAGTTAAAGCCCGCATATTTAGTTAAAAATAGGGTTGCAAAGGTAGTTGTCAGAACATTGGACAATGTATTTCCGACAAGTATCATCGTTAGAAAATGTTGGCGTTCTTTATACATGTGCAAGGCAGAAACGGCAAAGGATTTTTTCTCGGATACCCACTTTTGCAGCTGCAAAGGATGCGCCGTAATAACAGCAATCTCCGAACCGCTGAAAAACCCGGACAGTATAAGCCCTAAACATGCAAGTATGATATCTGTAATCATGTGGATAGTTTACCGAAAATCACAGCGAAAAACAAGAAATGAGCGTGATAATAAATATAGGTCTAGGGGTATAGCGGTGTAGGGGTTTGGGGTTAGAGGTTAGGGAGTGCTTGGTAGAATCTTAGGCCGCATATTAGAATATTTATGTTTTTCTTTCACATTTCACCGATCAATAATTACCATTTTTCAATTCATAATTTTTCAGTCTTAAGCAAAATACCCTTGCATAGAACAACAAACAGCCTTATAATTCATTGATGAGTAAGGGAAGCCAACATATTTTAATCTACCTGATGGGTAAAAATTCGAGAGAGATCTCGTTTTCTCGCAATGCTTTCATATTTCTACTGGTTTTAGTCGGGTTTTTCCTGGTAAGTATTGTTGTCGGTTCCACTTATTTTGGTTATCGTTACCTGTCTTCAAATCACTTTGCATCAAATACGATCAAGAATAAAACACTTGTAAAAACTGTTGAAATATTACAGAATGACTTGGCAACGGCAGAAGCCTATCTGGATTCTATGGTTGAGTTGAACAATACGATCCGTTTATATGCCGATCTTCCACAACATGATCTGAATATTGAAAATCTGGGTGTCGGGGGTCGTGTTCAAATGGCAAATCCTGAAAAAAGTGGAACTATTGTTGAAGAATTAAATGCCGATGTTGAATTTCTAAGCACAAAAGTAGCCGTAGAACTCGAAAACTATAAAAGCCTTTATACCGATATCCAAAAATATAAAAAACGACTTGAATATATGCCGGCTATCACACCCTTGGATGCAAAAAGCTATTATATCAGCTCAAATTATGGCTATAGGGTTGATCCTTTTACTGAAATTAGAAAGTACCACTCAGGTATAGATCTTGCGGCCAATCGCGGTACCCATGTGCATGCATCCGGTAAAGGTAAGGTAATCTATGCCGCCTATTCATATGGTGGATATGGAAATCTTGTAAAGATCGACCACGGTAACGGCTTTGTCTCTTTTTATGCTCACATGAACAAGATAAAAGTATCAAAAGGTGATATTGTTGAACGCGGACAGTTTATTGGTGAAGTGGGGAGTACGGGACGTTCTACCGGACCTCATCTGCATTATGAGATCCAAAAGGATGGAAAATCAATTAATCCCGTAAAATACATGTGGGACGATAAACCACTGTAAATAAAACTCTACATAATGAAATGTATTGAGAATGGTTGATTGCCATTCTTTTTTTTATCAGGTCAAAATTACATGATGTTTTACCGCAGCATTTATGCCGTGGATATGATCAATCACAAAACCGGGTTTTAACCCGATACGGGGTTGAAACCCCTATTTTAAATTATTTAAAGAACCCCGAGATAAATCTCGGGGTAAAGCATGTATAAAATTAGATCATCTCCACGAATATTACAGAAATCCATGACAACAAAAAATCTCAATCCTTCATTTCTCGTCCTCAATTATTAATTGAATTGTCAATCGTCCTCTGTCAATTGTCAATTGATTCTCTTTCACCCAGGCAATAAAGAAATCCATCGCGCGAACCGATATAGATACGTTTATTATAAACAAAGGGTGTTGATTCAACACCACCGATATAGCGGCGTTCCAATCGATGAAGCTTCAGTTTATCATCGATCTCAAACAAAGAGATACCACTGTAACTGGCAGCGACGATGCGATCTCCAACAAAGAGTGGTGTTGATATACTTTGCCCTATCCAACGGCTTGCATATAATTTGGGTGTGGGGTATAAATGCTTTAAATTCGGTCCCCATGTCAAGGCAGTATCAATTCGGTCATGCTCAACAAGATACAAATAGCCGTCAATGGCAGAAAATCCCGCTAAATATGGTGTTTTCTCAGATTTTGAAAGATCATTGACTGTCGCGGTGCCGATCACTCCCCCATCCCAACTTGCGTTCTCAGTGGTATCATTTCCGGTGGGGAAATACCAAACCACACATGAACTGTCCGCCGGTTTTGACGGATCGAGTTTAAACACACCACCTTGACCATCGATATATTGTTTTTCCACACTGACCAAAAGACAATTATCGTAGGTAACGGTAGAACTGCCATCCATGTCTGCACCAATATAAAAATCCCAGTCAATTTTTCTTAATCTTAAATTATAGCCATATACATGTCCTGCCCCCGAAACAATATAGATATGATCGTCTAATTTTGATGGAGATGACTCCGTTATCAGATTCTGTCCATGAGTGTTTTTATCATCTCTGTGAAACAAGGGATGCTTTTCGAGAGTTTTGGGGCGTTGATATTGTTCATAACTTTCAGCAACTGCGGGGTCGGGATCAAAGACTACAAAATATCCATTTTCCAGACCAAGATACAGTGTATCATTGATGATTAAAGGCGTTCCGTCCACATCGACAGAATAGGAAGCACCCCGTTGCAAATGATAGCGCCAGACCTCCTCACCATTTTCATACGAAACAGCCCGCAGAGGATGTAGCTTAGATGACCAGGTGCTGTAATTAGGTCCACGGCGACTGCCCTGAATGATCATCAGTTGACCTGCCGGAGATTCCCAAAGTGTTCCCGTTCCCTTGATCACATCGGGAAATTCATATTCCCACATGATATTGCCGTTTGATGCATCAATTTTCTTCAAGTGATGATCCAAAGAGCCCTGGATCAGATATAGTTTTTCATCTTCTTTGATCAGTAAAGGCTGACCTGTCCATCCACTGCCTTTCCAATAGCGTTCTTTGTCGCCAATTTTGGTAAGTCCCTCGCCCAACTCGGTTTTCCAGATAATATCTAATTTATCAGGCGCTTCGCTTCCATAATAATTGCGTTTTTCATTTCCAAGATAGGTGGGATTAATTAGGGTATAGTTCGTTTGGGCAAAAGCAAAACTCAGGAGAAAACTTAGAATACTTATGTAAGAAAAATATTTCATGATTAATAGAGAAGTTTACTCAAAATAGCCGCAGCCGCCACAGCCGCATTCAGCGATTCGGCTCCGCCCAGAGCGGGAAGGGTCAGATCCTTATGAGGGAGATCATTGAAACCCGGATCTATGCCACGAGCTTCATTGCCTATGACCAATAGAAAAGGGATGAGTTCTTTCGTATTCATATCCTGAATATGAATATTGCTATGTGCTTTACTTAAAAGTAAGGTACGATCATCTGTGATTGACCCGGGAAGTTCATCAACATAAATAAAGGACATATGAAAAAGTGAGCCCATACTCGAGCGAACAACTTTGGGATTATGAATATCGACCGTTCCCTTCATCAGCACGAGACCGCCAAGTCCGAACCAATGAGCAATGCGAAATAAGGTCCCCACATTCCCGGGATCCTGAAGCTGATCCAAGACAAGTAGGTTTCCCTTAAGATTTTCAACTTCATATTCGCGCTGTTTTGCTACAGCCACTATTCCCTGGGGATTGATCTCTGTAGAGATCTGTTTCAATTCTGACCCCGAAACCTCATAACAAGCACATGTTCCTTTTTCTTGTATGCCTATTAGCATATCACTCACGCCCGGCTTTTGAAGCAAAAAAGGATTGTAATAAACTTCTTCAATAATATAATTGCTTTTGACTGCTTCTTCAAGAGGGAGAAGACCTTCGATCAATATGGCCGATTCAATGTTTCGGTATTTTTTCTTTTGTAATGAAACAGCTCGTTTCAATACTGCTTTTGTCAATTCTGATGTTTGGATCGTTTTCATAATAGAATATATGAATTCCAGCGCCATGAAACATGAATAATTTATTTTTTCAAGGAAAAGTCTGGCAGTAAAGAAAATTTATCGTAAAATATTGAGAGAATTAATTTTGGGGTGGTCATCATGTTTGATCTTATTACCAATCGATTAATTTTAAGACCCTTGGTATTGCAGGATGCTATCGATTTCTTTGAATATCGTTCAAACCCTGATGCCAACCGTTTTCAAGGGTGGATACCCGAGAAGCTTCAAGATGCAAAAGAGTTTATTCAATATCGCGTAAGTCCTACGCTCAATGTTCCGGACACCTGGACACAATTGGCTATCATTCATCAGAAATCGCAAGAACTTGTCGGGGATATTGGTATCTACTTCCTGCCTGACAAGCAGAATGAAGTTAAGCTGGGCTACACATTATCATACGATCATCAGGGGAAAGGATATGCAACTGAAGCATTGGCAGCTCTGATCAGCTATCTTCAGTATGATCTTGCCAAGCGTCGTTTTATTGCACTTATAGCACCGGAAAACACACCTTCCATTCGTTTGGCAAAGCGCTTGGGCTTCATTCAGGCAGATATTGAAGACAAAATGAAACTTCAGGAAAATAACTATCCCAAAGATCTGCTCTTTATTCTTGAGACTTAAACCTTTTCATTTCATGGTAAAAAAAAGAGCTTCAATTTAAAGCAAATTCATTGTATCATTAAGGGTTTTAGACAACGAATAAGGGAACATGAATAAAAAACATCAAGACAGCAAGTATTGGTTCCGTCTGGATACCTCGGCTACGATATATCCGGCTTTAGAATCAACTGAAACTACAAATATTTTTCGAATTTGGGCAGAATTGGATGAAGATATCGATGCCGATATGGTACAGGAAGCACTCGATATTATTAAACCACGTTTTCCATATTTCAATGTGCATTTGCGAACCGGCATTTTTTGGCATTATTTTGAACAAAATGACAACCCGTCAATTATCTGGCCAGACACCCCCCAGCCTTGTGAACGTTTGTACCCGATCTACAATAATGGCTTTCAATACCTTGTGAGAATTTATAAGAACAAGTTATCGGCTGAATTCTCCCATATGCTGACGGATGGTGCCGGTGCCATGGAGTTTTTAAAAGCCCTGATCACTCATTATCTGATCATCAAAGGCAAACTGGATTCTGCACCTGCAGGGATAATGGATATTGATGCCGAACCAGATCCTGAGGAATATGAAGATGCTTTTTTAAAAGTATTGGAGATCGAAAAAGATAATCTGGATAATTCACCGCGTCAGAGAAATCTGTTCAATACCGATACGGTATTCCAAATGCATGATAAAAAATTACCACTGGGAAAATATAAGATCATTATTGGGACGGTACCTCTGGAAAATCTTAAAAAGATCTCAAAAAGCTATGACTGTAAAATTACCGAACTGCTTGCCGCACTTTATGTGGAAGCCTTGATCCTTATTCAACACGATCAAGTCAAAGATCCCAAGAAACATCGTCCTATTGGAATGGAAATCCCCGTCAATATGCGCAACCTTTACCCTATTCGTTCAATGCGCAATTTTTCGCTCTTTTTAGTGCCGCGTTTCAACCCGAAAAACATAAAAAAATTTGAGGATATTATTGAATTTCTTAAGCCCTTTATGGTAGAACATAATACACGGGAATTTTTATTGACAATGGTGCAAGATAATTGTGCACTTGCTCAAAATAAAGCGATAAAATATGCTCCGATCTCGATCAAAGATTTTGTGATACGCTACCTTTCCAATACTCAGGGTCACGCACAATTTTCGGGGGCGATCTCCAATCTTGGGGCAATTCGACTACCAAAAGAAGTGGAAGATCATGTTAAGGATATGGGTGTATTATTGGGACCGACTTATCACTGCCTTACCGGCTGTGGTGTTGTAGGATTTAAAGATCATATTCATATCAATTTTGGGCGTATCAATAAAAATCCCAATATTGAAAAACACGTGTTCCGTCGCTTAGTTGAGATGGGTGCACAAGTAAAAATAAGAAGTAATTGAGGTAAATTATGTCATATTGTGTACATTGTGGTGTCAAACTTGCAGATTATCACGAAACGTGTCCTCTGTGTAGTACCAAAGTATTAAATCCCAATGCAAAGATCGATCCCCAAACAAGGGACTTTCCCGAATATAGGGAGCATCTTAAAAATAAGAGTCCCGATAATATGAAACGTCTGTTTGCAGGTACGGTGATGTCATTTATCATCTCGATCTACATTATCATTTTGCTTTTGATCAATTATCTGGTAAATGGTCAAATTTCATGGTCACTTATCCCAGCGGTCAGTCTGGTCTATATTTGGTTTACTGTGGCATTTCCTCTTCTGCGTCCGGGTCAGACATTTTTTCGTCTCTTTACCTATGACTCTTTTGCAACGGCGCTCTATTTACTGGCTTTGAATCTGATCATTTCGGGTAATATCGCTTGGTCAAAATTTGCTGCATCTGCCATCATTTTTATCTGGATCATCATGGCCGGTATCTTTATTTCGGACCGTGTCAAGAAATGGATTCCGATGATCATTTATTATATTCTGGCCAGTATTTTATTTACCGTATTGTATGCTTTTATGCTGACAAATAATAATGTGATCGTTCATTTGATTCTTCCTATTTATGTATCTGTATTGGTTTTGACCTTGTTATCGTTTTTCATGATCAAAGCTTTGATCTTTGATATCACCAGTTTTTTAGCGATCGTATTTTTCAATGTTGCAATCCTGGCATTTGCGGTGGATATGACCGTGTCACATTTCCTGACGCACAGTTTCCAACCCACATGGTCAATATTTGTTGTCTGTGCTTTAATTCCTTTTAGCTTAGCAGGTATTCTCATGCGGAGAATTAAGCAATTGCGGAGTTTCATTGCAAGAAAATTCCATCGTTAAAATTTTTAAAAGCTAAATCTCAGGGAGATAAGATGAGTATAGATTCTATTAAAAAATTGGTTGATATACCCTCACCCAGCGGCTATACCGATGATATTATTGATTTTATTGAAAATGAAATGAAGGCTCTACCATATCATTGCATTCGAACATATAAAGGCTCGTTGATCGTCAGTACGGTACAAGATCCTGACGTCATGGTCATTGGTCACATTGACACGCTTGGCGGGATGGTCTCTGAGATAACTGACAAGGGTACCCTTCGTGTTTCGCAACTGGGAGGATATCCTCCCAATAGTTTTGAAGGTGAATATGTAACTGTTGTTACCATGAGTGGTAAACACATTCGCGGAACCTTTCTTGTTGATAATCCGGCTGCTCATGTAAACAAAGATGTCAAAGGCACTGAACGAATTATGGCAAATATGCATATCCGGCTTGATGCGGTTGTTCACTCAAAAGACGAGGTTAAAGAACTGGGTATCTCCGTTGGTGATTTTGTGGTCTATGATCCGCGATTGGAGATCACGGATACCGGTTTTCTTAAATCCCGTTTTATAGATGACAAAGCATGTTCAGGTATTATGTTAGATATACTTCAAAACGAACTTGATGCTCTTAAAAATAAAAAGGTCGGATTCTATTTTTCCAATTACGAAGAGGTCGGTAACGGCTGCCCTGCCGGACTTCCCGATTCGGTAAAGGATCTGCTTGTTGCAGATATGGGTGTTGTGGGAGACGGTGTGACCGGGGATGAAACCAAAGTGTCCATCTGTGCCAAAGATTCCGCCGGTCCTTATGACCTTCAATTAAGAAGAAAACTGGAATCTCTTGCATTAGAAAACAATATTGCATATACAGTTGATGTCTTTCCTTACTATGCCAGTGACGGCACGGCATTGTTGCGCTCGGGGAAAGATATCCGGGTTGGATTGATCGGCCCGGGCGTTAGCGCTTCACATGGTGTAGAGCGTACACATAGTCAAGGTATTGATGCTACCCGGGCACTTATTATGTTATATATAAATTCATTACCTGCGAAAGGATAATATGCAGTTAGGTTTTATCGGTTTAAAATATTCGGGGAAAAGCACCCTTTTTGAATTGCTGACCCAGGGCAAGTATGAATCTGTCAAAACAGGTATAGCGGAATACCATCGGGGTCAGGTGATCCTTCCCGATGAACGCATTAATCGCTTATCGGAAATATTCAATCCCAAGAAAACAACTTTTGCCTATTTTGATTATATTGATGTCATGGGCATACCCGCCAGCATGCGGACGGATCAGGTAGCCAAATACCTTGAAGCCGTTCGTCAGACCGACAGTCTTGTTGCGGTCATTCAGCTTTTTGACGGCTATAATGGTGAGGGATTACCCGCCACTATCGATCCCGTTGCAGACTTAAAGCATCTTGAAGAAGATCTGATCTTTGCCGATCTCCTTGTGGCTGAAACGCGCCTAAATAAAGTATTGCACCTAAAAGCACGCTCCGCGCCCCAATACGAAGCTCACGAAGAAGATATTCTGGTAAAATGCAAAAATACACTTGAAGAAAACATCCCTCTGCGCGAGATCGAAATTAATAACAGCGAAGATAAATTGATCCGCGGTTTTCAGTTTCTTTCACAGAAACCGCTCATGGCGGTATTGAATTGTGATGAAAGTCATTACGGCACCCGTTTGGATTATGAATCCACTTTCAAAGAAAATCTCCCAAAAATACCCGTTACGTCTGTCTCGGCACTTGCGGAAAAAGAAATACAAGAACTGGATGCCGACGAACGCGCCATGTTCATGGAAGAATTGGGTATCGATGAACCGGCGATCAATCATGTGATCGCAACGTCTTATGCGGCCATTGGACTTATTTCATTTTTTACCGTAGGTGAAGATGAGGTCCGTGCCTGGAATTTGCACACACCCGCCACAGCTCCAGAAGCCGCGGGAGCGATCCACAGTGATCTGCAAAAAGGATTTATTCGTGCCGAAGTCATTACATATGATGATTTCATGCGCGAAGGTGGCATGAGCAAAGCAAAAGCTAAGGGGCTTGTACATCTTGAAGGAAAAGAATATATCGTGAAGGATGGAGATATTTTGAATATCAGATTTAATATTTAACAACTGACTCAAATTTCTTAACTTTTCGATAATATTCAGATAAATAAAGGCTAAAGCCGGAAATATAAAAGTTAAGAAATTTGAGTCAGTTGGATTATTTGATAATTTTTCCTTGTCTAATGAATTTTTTTTGTTAATATTGAATATTATATTTACAAGGATTTCAACATGAAAAAAATAAGTGCTTTATTTATTATTCTTCTGATTATTTCATCCTGTCAGATCTTTCCACCTTCAGACTCTGCAAGCGGGGCCTTTAATTTGGAAATCAACATGGAAGACACTACTCCTCAAACAGTATCACTTATCTATCAAAACCCCGATGGGGAGTCAAGACAAGTTCTTGCAAACCTCAAACCTCAGGGAAACGATGATTATATTACAGATGACATTGCGGTTACGATAGGAAATTATACGCTAGTACAATTCATTGTACTGGACCAACAGGATTCCATTCTGGCCGCAACTCCTGTCAGCGGTTCCACAAAAGCATCGACCGTATCGTCATCATTACCCTATGAATTTGTTATCACTAAAAACAATACCATTACCCTTGAGCCGGACATCCTGATTTATACTGCTTCCGACACACCCGAACTCTACGGATATTCATCTTCTTCTGTTAATGTCATTTCTTTATATGATGATTTTGCCAATTCAATAAACCATTTTTCTTTCGATATATTCAGTGAGATCATCAAAAGCGAAGATGGTAATATTTTTATTTCACCACTCAGCATGGCTTATGCTTTTGGATTGCTTTACCCCGGGACTGGAACCACGACAGCAGAAGAAATCCAAAACGTCTTTTATCTGAATGACTACACGAATGAAGAAATTCTTCAGCTCTACAAGGATTTCGGTAATTATCTCAAGTACCTTGACAGTGGTGTCAATGTTTCTCTGGCACATGCTTTTTGGTATATGCCTTACCTTCACCCACAGGAAAATTATTTATCCGTTTTGAATACGTATTTTGACGCAGAAGTTTCTGATCTTGATTTCAACGACCCTAACCATGCAGCGGAGGTTATCAATCAGTGGGCATCGGATAATACAAATGGAAAAATACCCCTTGCGGTCAGTCCGGGTGATCTCATGGATGGAATTATAGCCACCTTGGCTAATGCAACCTATTTCAAAGGCAACTGGCTGAACGGCTTTGATGCAAAAGATACACACGCTGAAGTCTTTTATACAAATTCAGAAGAGAGTGATTCGATATCCTGTCAAATGATGCGTGGAGGAACTGAAGAAGAACCTTGGAAGATAAAATCTTACAGTGATGATCATCTCCAGTTGATACGTATACCATTTAAGGAAAACAGCTGTTACGAAATGGTGTGTATTATGCCTCTTGATCAATCCTGTGATACCCTTTTGGCAGAACTTGATGTAGATCAATGGACTACATGGATGGAATACTCTTATCAACATGATATTATATTGAAAATGCCAAAATTTCAAGAATCACATAAATACTATTTGTACAGACAATTAAGCGATCTTGGCTTGGAAACAACGTTTTCAACTGATGCGGATCTATCGGGGATTTTTTCTGAGACAAATAATTTCGCTGTGGATGATGTAATTCACAGCACCTTTATTCGCGTGGATGAAACGGGAGCTGAAGCAGCTGCAGTAACGGTAGTCACAGTATGGGTTTCTGAACCACAAGTTATTGAATTAACACTCGATCATCCGTTTATTTATGCCATCCAAGATGCTGAAACGCATGCGATCATTTTTATCGGTAAAATGATATCGCCAATTCCTCCTGAAAAAGATTAATAAGCTTCGATAAAATTTCTAAAAATTTAGTACCAACAGCCCTAGGTTAAAACCTGGGGCTATTAGAATCTCCACAAAAAGAAAAAGGCTTGATAAATCGAGCCTTTTATATTTTCATTTATTTTCGAGTTACGAGTTACACGTCACGCTTTACGATCTTATAATCTTTTTTCCCAAGCACCACATCTTTATCAATAACAACTTTGACAACATTTTCCATATCGGGAGCTCGGTACATTAGATCCAGCATAATGCTTTCCATAACGGATCGCAAAGCACGGACACCGGTCTTACGCGTCATAGCACGCCTAACAATTTCTTTTAATATCTGCATTGACAATAATTATTCCTTTCATCCTAAATGAATTTTCCCTAATATAAAACATCTTACTCACTTGGAGGTCTTTATGAAAAAATTAAGCGTATTCTTATTCATACTTCTTACTCTCAGTTCTTGTCAGATATTTTCTTTTTTGGGAGAAAAAGCAAAAGGAAATATGTATTTTGAATTTGAGCTTGAAAACATTACCCCATCAGCTGTTTCTGTAATCTATGAAACAAGCAGTGGTGAGATCAGAACAGAATTATTAAAATTCGCGTCCGCTTATAATGATTTATATACAACAAATACCATCAGCTTGAATACCGGGGACTATACATTAAAGCAATTTTTGGTTATAAATAACTTAGATTCAATTGTCGCGGCAGCACCGGTAAACGGTTCAAGCAGAGCCTCAGAAGTCAGTGAAGAGCTACCAATCAGTTTTAAAATTAACAGGGATAAAACTAAAATCCTAGCGCCTGATATCCTCCCCTATTTGGGAAGCGATACACCCGAGACTTTTGGGTATAATTCAGAAATTGTTAATACTATTAGTTTATATGACGATTTTGGACGTTCAATAAATAACTTCTCATTCGACCTGGTACGCGAGATCATAAAAGGTGATAGCGGAAATGTTTTTATATCTCCTGTTAGTATGATGTACGCATTCGGCTTACTTTATCCCGGAAGCGGTGGTGAAACCACTCAGTCCCTAAGAAATGTCTTTTACTTAAACGATTTCCCCGAAGACGAAGGCTTGTACCAACTTTATAAGGATTTCGGCACTTATCTTACAACACTCGATGAAGGTGTTGATCTATCGCTTGCCCACGCATTTTGGTATAAAACAGGATATCATCCCACCAGCACCTATTTAAATGTTCTAGATACTTACTTTAACACCGAAGTCTCAGATATGGATTTCACGAATACTGTCAACGCAGCTGAAGTCATCAATCAATGGGCAGCAGACCATACAAATAATAAAATTAAAAATATTGTAAATCCTTCAATGTTTTCAGACGAAACCGCAGCAGTCCTCGCCAATGCCACTTACTTTTTAGGTAAATGGATAAACGGTTTTAATAAAAGCAATACTCAAAGCAAAACATTTTACACCCAAACAGATGAAAGCGCTTCAATTGAATGTAACATGATGCTTGGAGGTTCGTCGGACGACCCATTTAATATGAACTATTACACCAATAGCGATATTCAAATTATTCGCATCCCTTTTAAAAATAACTCTCGCTATGAAATGACCTGCATCATGCCCAAGCAAGAAAGTTGCGATGAACTTTTGATAAACTTAGATGATGATCAATGGAACACCTGGATGAATCTAACATATTCAACAGATGTTATTCTTGAGATGCCCAAGTTTAAAGAATCATACAAATATGCAATGAACGAACCCTTGAAATCTCTCGGTTTAACAAATTTATTCATCGCACCCGATTTAAATGGAATGTTCGATGACTTAAATGATTTATCTGTTAGTAAAGTTTTGCAAGATACTTATATATCTGTGGACGAAACAGGTGCCGAAGCCACGGCAGTGACAGTGATAATTATAGATATCACATCAATTGAGCCCACGGCTATTGAAGTAAAACTTGATCATCCTTTTATCTACGCTATTCAGGATACACAGACACATGCGATCATCTTTATAGGAAAAATGACATCGCCAATTTCTCCGGAAAAAGATTAATAAGCTTCGATAAGATTTCTTAAAATTTAGTACCAACAGCCCTAGGTTAAAACCTGGGGCTATTAGAATCTCCACAAAAAGAAAAAGGCTCGATAAATCGAGCCTTTTATATTTTCATTTATTTACGAGTTACACGTCACGCTTTACGATCTTATAATCTTTCTTCCCAAGCACCACATCTTTATCTATCACAACTTTGACAACGTTCTCCATATCGGGAGCTCGATACATCAGATCCAGCATAATGCTTTCCATAACGGATCGCAAAGCACGGGCACCGGTCTTACGCGTCATAGAACGTTTAACAATTTCATTAAGGGCGCCTTTCCGGAATTCCAATGTAATTCCTTCCTGCTTAAGTAGAAGTTTATATTGTTTGAGCAAGGCATTCTTGGGCTCAGTCAAAATACTGATCATTGCTTCGGCATCAAGATCACTCAGACTGGTAACAACGGCCAGACGACCAACAAGCTCAGGAATGAATCCATACTCAATAAGATCTTCGGGACCGACTTGAGCAAGAAGAGCATTCTTGTCCAAGGTTTTGCCCATCTGTTGTTTATCGCCAAATCCGATCTCTTTTTTTCCGATACGGCGTGCGATCACATCTTCAATTCCATCAAAGGCACCGCCACAAATAAAAAGAATATTTCTCGTATCGATCTGGACCATTTTGGCTTCAGGATGTTTTCTTCCGCCTTTAGGTGGAACGTGAGCTATTGTGCCCTCAAGTATCTTTAGGAGTGATTGCTGTACCCCTTCCCCGCTTACGTCGCGTGTGATGGAAGGATTGGCTGATTTACGCGCGATCTTGTCCAGCTCATCAATGTAAATAATGCCGTACTCGGCTTTTTTAGGATCGTATTCTGCAGATTGTAAAAGACGTACAAGAATGTTCTCGACATCTTCTCCCACATAACCCGCTTCAGTCAATACCGTTGCATCGGCAATGGCAAACGGAACATGCAATTGACGGGCCAGGGTCTGTGCGATAAGGGTTTTACCCGTACCTGTGGGACCTAGCATGAGTATATTGCTTTTATCGATCTCAATATCTTCATTCGACTGATGATTGCGAATGCGTTTATAATGATTATAAACAGCAACGGATACCAGGCGTTTTGCACTTTCCTGACCGATCACATATCGATCCAGCTCAGCATGAACCTGTGAAGGTGTCGGGAGTTTATTAATATCCAATTCTTCAAAAGACTCTTCTGCTTCTTCCGAAGCATGGATGATCTCATGAGCAGCTTCAATACATTCATCACAAATAAACGTATCACCGTAGGCTCCGCTGATCAAGATATTTGCTTCTTCATCGGGTCTGCCGCAAAAATGGCAGATCTTTGGGGATTTATCCATTATTTTTTCTTCTTGATAGTTTTATCGATAATGCCATAAGCCTTCGCTTCGACGGCAGACATGAAAAAATCACGCTCGGTGTCATCTTGAATTTTTTTCAAGGTCTGGCCGGTGGCATCACTGAGTATTTTATTGAGGGTTGAGCGCAACGACAGGATCTCTTTTGCATGGATCTCGATATCAGTAGCCTGTCCCTGTGTGCCGCCCAGCGGTTGGTGGATCATCACGCGTGCATTCGGAAGAGCGAATCGCTTCCCTGCCTTACCGGCTGCCAATAACACTGCCGCCATTGAGGCTGCTTGCCCCACGCAAATAGTGACGATATCCGGCTTGATATAATTCATCGTGTCATAGATGGCCAGTCCTGATGTAATAACACCACCCGGCGAATTGATGTAAATATTTACATCTTTATCGGGATCTTCCGCTTCAAGAAAAAGAAGCTGAGCGATCACCAAAGAGCTTACCTGATCATTGATCTCACCATTGATAAACACAATGCGTTCTTTTAAGAGACGAGAATAAATATCGTATGAGCGCTCACCGCGACCGGTTTGCTCTACGACCATAGGAACTAAATTCATTTAGCCATTTCCTTCAGGCGTGCTTTACGCGTTACCTTTTTGATCTTCATTTTTGCAAATGATTTGATGTGATTTATGATCTTTATATTCATAACATCATCATGCAATTGGTTTTTTATCTGTGGAGATTGATAGTATTTTTCATAACTCTCACGCAATTCTTCATTGACGTCTTTTACCATCTCTTTAATTCTTGCGCTGACATCTTCATCTTCAACTTTGATCTCATTGTCTTTGACGATCTTATTTTTAACCAGTTGCCATTTTAAACTTTTTTTCGCTGAATCGCTGTAATTTTCAAAAACTGCTTTTTCATCCATTTCTTGTTCAGACGGATAACGTTTTTTGATATCTTCATAGATGTTCTTTGCCTGTTCTTCTACGACAGTTTTAGGCAATTTAACATCTTTTAATTTATCTATAAAGAAATCAGCGATCTGTTCTTCCAAACGGCTGTCTGTCTGGCGTTTCCAGTAAGCTTCGAGTTCATCTTTGATTTTATCTTTTAGAGCTTTAAGATTTTCTACATCCGGATCAACGGTCTGTGCAAATTCATCGTTCAGTTCGAGTAGTACGTGTTCTTCAACTGATTTAATAGTAAGTTTGAATTCATGTTCATGATCATGATCGTCGCCGGCATGCAGGGTGATCGTTTTTACATCACCCGCTTTTGCATCAAGAAGTTCTTTCTCGACATCACCATTAAAAGGATCCTTACCCAGAACGATCTGACTGTCTTTAGATTCGTTCAGTACTTCACCTTCATGACTAAGTTCTTGAACATCCGCAACTAAATGATACCCACTTTGGGCACCGCCATCAACGACTTTAACTTCTGCGGCATTTTCCCGGAGACGTTGGAGGGATTCATCAATATCTTCATCTTCAATAACATAGGTGCTTTGTTCAAGCGGAAAACCGTTCTGATATTTTGGCATATCCCATTCCGGCATGACATCAAATTTTACTTTAATTTTTAGCGCTGTGCCTTTCTTGAAATCAAGATCAAGCAATTCGGGTTGACTGACAGGGTTCAAATCTTTTTCATCTAAAGCAAAACCATAGTAATCACTGAATTTATCATTGACAAAATCATAATCTATTTGAGGGCCGAATTTTTTTCCCAATAAATTCATTGGAACCATCCCTTTACGGAAACCCGGCAGGCTTATATCTTTTGCAAATTTCTTAACGAATTTTGAATGGTCTTTTTCAATATCTTCCCACGCAAGTTCAAATTCTATTTCGCGTTCGTTTGAAGAGATCTCTTTTAAATTAATTCTCACAGCTTCTCCTTTGTTTTAGCCGCCTAATATACAATGAGATAGGGCAAAAGTCAAAGTCTATTAAAGGAGTATTATTTATCGTACCGGGGGTAATCGAATCATGAACAGTGAACATGTGAACAATCGAACAATTGAAGTAAATATCCTAATTCGAATGCTCGAATGTTCGATGTTCGAAATTCAAGCTGTTTACAGCTTGCGGGGACAACGGCGGTCAAATGGAACTCTTTTTACTTATTGTTTTAAGCTGGGTAATGAATAATTACTTAATCAGCACCATTTTCCTTGAATGCGTGCCATAGCTGCTTTCAAGTCGATAAATGTAAATCCCTGAGCTATGCTTTGAAGCATTCCATTTTACTTTATGCGTCCCAGCCTGATTTAACTCATCAACGAGTGTTTTAAGCAGGTGACCAGATATATCGTAGATGCTGAGTTTAACATAAGAATCTTCCAGTATCGCATAGTCTATAGTTGTGGTTGGGTTAAATGGGTTGGGGTAAGCATTATTCAAGATAAATCCACTATCTCTTAAAAAAGTTTTAGATATCCCTACATATGAAACAGTTCTGGTAAAGAATTTTATCGAGTTACTGTAATAGTCAGCAATATACACATAATCCGTTGTACCATCATAATCATAAGCCACGGCGCAAGGTGCACTTAGCATCTGATGTTGATAAGTTGAAGCGTATTCAGATGAATCGATCAATCCTTGGTTTAACCAGATCAGAGCTTGGTTATTCATAACCATATCAAGATTGAAACCAACTGTCGGAGTTACTGTACTGTCTGTATTGGAGAACAATTTTACATCATAATCATCCAGAGGATCAACAACCAGAACACCATCATTGGCATTATCTCGGCTCATTAACCAGAACCAATCGTTGGGTCCTGAAGAAATATACATAATACCACCGATTTGAACTTCAAGATCAGCCAAATATATCGTATCACAGACATAGCCATCATCAGGATTTCCAACCCATTCGACAAAGTAATCACCACCGAGTGTTGGACTGGCAATAATGCCACCGTCTATGGTACAAGCAAGGTTTCTCCCACCTGGGCCACCTCTTAGTGTATCTACAGAATTAAAGTCAGTATCCCATATGACGATTGTGTTATCTGCTATTTGTTGTGATAAGAAATATTGTTTATTGTCATAAACAAAAGCTTCAATACCTCCTGAACAATTTAAATCTGTAGAGGGACTTTCTTTTATTACAGAATAGTCATCTGCATTAAAAACTCTAATTTTATCATTAGTCCAATCAGCAAAAGCAATGTTGCCATCACCTAGTTTTGCAAAACCACGACTGGAATTAATTGTATCTAGACCCGCTATACCTGTAATTTCAGGTCCAATGGTATCAATTACACCGGTTTTTGGATCATAAACCAGAATAAATCGATCTTGGAGATATGAAGCATTAAATATACTTGTCCATACACATCCATTACCATCTACTTCTACACCAAAGAGGTATGTTGGCTGATATATAATATCCTCTGAATGTTGGGATGGCCCATAGATCGGATTTGATTGCCAAACATATGGTCCGGCAATAATTGAACCGGTTAAAATTAATAATAATGAAACCTAGATTCAAGTAGTAAGTGCAATTTTTTCTCTTTCAAAAAATACTTCATTTGGCGTTAAAAAGCCAAGAGTTTTTCTAAGTCTGTTATTAAGCTTTTTCATAGCCATAATTAACTCCTCATCTGTAATGGTTCTAAAGTCTCTATCCTTCGGGAAATATTGTCTTATCAAGCCATTGGTATTTTCATTTAGTCCTCTTTCATAAGAGGCATAGGGATGAGCAAAATAAAAATCCGTTTCCAGGGTTTCAGCCGTTTCTTCATGTAAAGCAAACTCTTTTCCGTTATCTGATGTGATCGTGTAAACAATATCTTTCAAGGGAAGTAGAAGTTTACTCATTGCTTTACTCACTAAATCTGCTGTTTTGCGTTCAACTTTATAAATAAGACAAATCTTTGTTTTCCGTTCTGTTAACGACACGATAGCCCCTTTATGAGCTTTCCCGATGATCGTATCTGCCTTCCAATCTCCAATGCGTTCTTTCGTCTCCACAATAACCGGACGTTCTTCAATACTCCGTCTATTCTTAATTATACCCCTGCATTCATATGACCCATAGCGTTTTCTCCTTTTCGATTTGCAACGCAAATGTGTGTATAAATTACCACCTGATTGCTTATCTTTAATGATAAACTGGTAGATCCATTCATGACTGATAGATATTCTTTCTTTCAGTTTCATTGTTCCGGATATTTGTTCAGGAGACCAATCGTCTTTTAGATACAATCTTACTTTATTCCAGGTGGCTTCAGCGATACGTGGCGGTGATTTATCCTGGCGACGTTCCACTGCCTTTTGTTGTGCCTGTTTAGGCCGATATCCGCGTTTGCCGCTGTTACGTTTTAATTCACGTGATATTGTTGATTTATTTACTCCGACAGCTGTAGCTATATCTTTTTGTAAATAATTCTTCTTTATTAGGATTCTGATAGCGTATCTTTGTTCACAGGTAAGCTGTTTGTAAGTTTTCAATTGTGCACCTTAAGTTTTGTCGTAAAAACAGGTTGCATCTTACGATAGCTTGCCTGTTTTTCCAAATTACTTTCAGTTGCACTTACTTGTTGAATTCAGGAAATCAAAAGTATTTTTTTAGGCATCGTTAATCTCATAAATTTAATTCTAATATACGACCCTTAAGTTGAAAAAAAATCAACTTATACAAGAGTATTTTTAAATGTATGAAAAATCGTAGCATTTGAATATGAGGGAGAATGCAATACTCGGAGAGATCCTCCCTGATCTAAGAACATCGAACATTCGAGCATTCGAACAATCGAAGTTTACTTCAAATATCGATTGTTCCTTGTTCGGTGTTCGTAATTCAAGCTACTTACTGCTTACTGCCTTCTTGAGTCTTTCGGGTGTTCCGACATCCAGCCAGTCGCCATCGCTATGATCATAGGCAAGAATGGTGCCGGTTTTAGCGACATCAAGGTAGAAATCAATAATACTGAAATTCCCTTCAGGCATTCGGTTCAAAAGCTCGGGATGAAGTAATTGAATACCGCTAAATGCATATTCGTGTCCGGCATCACCTTTTTGTTCACCGCTTTTAATATTCTTCCAACCCTTTAAATGATGGGCATCATCAAAGCAAAGATATCGCTCAGTCTTCCGCTTTCTTACTGCCAATACAGCAAGTGCGGAGCTATTCTGATACAGGTATTGCATAGCCAGAAGATCAATATTTGAGATAACATCAACATTGTAGACAAGAAATGGCTCGTCACCATCAAGAAAGGACTGTGCATGTTTTATGGCACCGCCACTTCCAAGAATTTCTTTCCTTTCATCAGAAATATGGATCTTTATACCGAAATCATTAACCTGCAAATAATGTTCGATCTGATCTGCAAAATGGTGCACATTCACGACGATCTCATCGATATCGGCCTTTAATAGTTTTTGAATGGCAAGTTCCAGCAGTGTCCGGCCATTTACTTCGACCAGTGCCTTCGGCATGATGTTGGTCATGGGCTGCAAGCGCGTCCCAAGACCTGCTGCGAGAATCATTCCTTTCATATTGATACCTCTTGTCTATTTGTCATGTTGACAAATTCAATAAATGTCACTTTTATCTTTATACTTTAATCTTTAATCTTTTCTAGTAATGATTCAGCTGAACGATGATATCATCCCGTTCTTTAAAATATTCCGCCAACTTTACGGCACAATAAACTGAGCGATGTTGTCCGCCGGTGCAACCGAAATTGACGCTCAAATGTATAAATTTACGCTTCACATAATCATCAACGGTTGTTTCAACCATGGCCAAAGCATGGTCAAAAAATGGTCCGATCTCAGTTTTTTCTTCAAGGAATTCAATGACTGTTTTATCTTTCCCGTTTAACTGCTTGTATTCTTCGTATCTGCCGGGATTATTGATGCCCCGGCAATCAAAAACAAAACCGCCGCCATTTCCTGAGGTATCATCGGGAATACCGCGTTTATAAGAAAAACTGCTGACATCCAGAATGAGCTTGTCAGAGTCTGTTCGTCCGTATTTCATCAGTTTTTTTTGTTCGGTGATCTTCTGCAGGACATTCATCAAAGCCGGGACTTCAATAGGTAGATCCATATTTTCCAGCAAATACTGAATATTTTCTATCGCGTATGGTACGCTTTTCAGAAAATGCTGTTTTTTCTCATAGAAACCCCTAAAACCATAAGCCCCCATGGCCTGCATGATCCTTACTAACACATAGGCATGATAATATTTGGTAAATTGCTGTCTGTCGACTTTGTAGTATTTTTCTAAAACATCAAGATAATGTTCATATAGCATATCGCGTATATACTGAGGAATGTCAGCTTTTGCATCAAATAGAATTGAGGCAACATCATATTGTAAAGCACCATAACGACCGCCTTGGAAATCAATAAAATACGGGGTGTTGTCTTTTAGCATAATGTTGCGTGACTGAAAATCACGATAGAGAAAATGTTCACAATCGGTTTCGAGTAAATAATCTGCAAATCGATTAAAATCATTTTCAAGTTCTTGTTCATCAAAGGGGATCTTGGCAAGTTTAAGGAAATAATATTTAAAATAATTGAGATCCCACATAATGGATTGGCGATCAAAGCGGTGACGGGGATAACATTTATTAAAATCCAGGGTTTTCCCTGCAAGTAATTGAAATTTTGGCAATTCTTCGAGAATCTCTTTATACAGATCTATTAAAACCTGTGGGAAAATTCCACTTTTATATACATCTGTCAGATAAGCATACAGTGTTTGGTCACCAAGATCTTCCTGCAAATATATATTATTGTCAAGATCCTCCGCATAGATCTCGGGGACAGAAAGCTCATGAGCGCGAAAATGACGACAAAATGAAAGAAAGGCTAGATTCTCTTTTCGGTCTTCATTGTAGACACCGATCACGATTCTGCCTGATTCGCCTTTCAATCGATAATATTCGCGGTAAGAACCCGACCGAGGCATTTCCTGAAACGAAATACAATCTTCGTTGAATAATGAGCTGTATAGTTTTTTTAACTGGCGTTTCTTTTGCATGCTTTCCCCTTATTTTCTCAACCAGTAACTTGGATTTATTTTTTCCTGTTCATGCCATAATTCAAAATGCATCCGAGTTCCGCTCACCGACCCATCAGAACTGGCTGTTGCCAATTTCTGACCCGCATCTACATATTCGTCTTGTATGACATCAATATTATCAATATGAGAATAGACTGTATAATAATTATCATCGTGTAGGACAATAATAGTATTTCCGAATCCCCGAAGCCAGGTAATGGTCACGATCAGCCCGTCACTGACGGCCCTAACAGCCGAACCGGATGCTGTTGCAATATCTATTCCTGAATTTTCAGTTATTGTACCCAAAACGGGGTGTTTTTGTTTCCCGAAATTGCTGACTATCTTTCCGGTAGCCGGCCAGGGTAGTTTTCCCTTCTTCTGACCAAAGGGTAATTCAACGATCTCTCGTTTCTTCCGTTCTTCTTCCAAACGGACCACATAAGCTTTTTTATCTTTTTGTGTTTTATTTATAAGATTTTGAATTTCTTTAATTGAATTCTCTTTATCTTGGATTTGTTCTGCAATGAGTGATTTATCGGCTTGTATTTTTCTGTATTTTAATTCACTGTCATTTTTCAATTCACGAAGATTTTCCTCTTCATTTTCCAAATCAATAACATTTTTTGTGATCGCTCTTGTTTCTCTGTCTATCTGGGTATTTCGGGTATCAATGAGGTTAATATTATCAAGGATCTCATCATAAAGCTTACGATCAGCCTCATTTACGGCAGAAATATATTTGATCCGATAATAAAATTCACGGACGGAAACGGCATCTATAAATAAGTCCAGTTGACGATTGGGTTTAAGTTTATAAGCATGAACCACCCTGTTCTTATAGCGCTCTATTAATTCTTCACTTTTTTTCTGTGCGCCTTGATAATCACGTTGCAATTGTCTTTTTTTGGCTTTTCGCAGCTCCAATTCGCGTTTCTGTATACGGATCTTTTCATTGGTCAATGATATCTGACGTTTAGTATTGTCCATTTCACTGATCAATCCTCGTTCCTGCTGTTGATATTTTTTAACTTCGCTGCGCAAGGAGGTCAATTGTTTTTCAAGTTCTTTTAATCGCCCATTACCCCGATCGATTTTTTTATCATATTCATCAATAGATTCCCCAAAACATAAAGCAATGGAAAAGATCAGTAAAACAACAATCCTGAAAATATTTTTAAAATTCATCTTGATAAAATAACATAAACTTATCAGGGATTAAAGGAATTAAATACGTAATGGCGGTTTATGTTTCGATACTGTAAAGACGCAAGATTTTGCGTCTCTACATATACAAAACAAAAAGCCCCATAAAATTATGGGGCTTTTTAAATATATTTCGGTTGGGTTTAATACATTCCGCCCATACCGCCACCCATGCCACCGGGCATCGGAGGCATTTCAGGTTTATCTTCAGGAAGATCACAGATCACGGCTTCAGTTGTCAGCAAGAGACTTGCGATCGATGCGGCATTTTGAAGTGCGGCGCGGGATACTTTGGTCGGATCCACAATACCGAATTCAAACATTGAGCCATAACATTCTTTACGGGCATCAAAACCGTAGTCACCTTTATGGTCTGAGACTTCTTTTATAACGATTGCGGGTTCAAGGCCGGCGTTCGCTACGATCTGACGGATCGGATATAAAAGTGCGCGCTTCACAATGTCAACACCCACTTTTTCATCACCTTCAACACTTTTTTCTACTTTATCAAGAACTTTAGCAGCACGCAGGAGTGCAACACCGCCACCGGGTACGATACCTTCTTCAGTAGCCGCACGGGTTGCATGAAGTGCATCCTCAACGAGGGCTTTCTTTTCTTTCATTTCAATTTCAGTTGCAGCACCGATATTCAATACGGCAACACCACCGGCTAATTTAGCGAGACGTTCCTGTAATTTTTCACGATCATAATCTGATGTTGTGTTTTCGATCTGTACGCGAATTTCATTTACGCGACTTTTGATCAAAGCAGGATCACCGGCTCCATTTACAATGGTTGTATTGTCTTTGTCGATGTTCACACGGCTTGCCTGACCTAATTGTTCAAGTGTTGCATTTTCAAGTTTGAAGCCTTGTTCTTCAGAAATAACGGCACCACCGGTAAGGATCGCGATGTCTTCAAGCATAGCTTTACGACGATCACCAAAACCGGGAGCTTTAACTGCAGCAACTTTCAAAGTGCCTCGTAAGCGGTTAACAACAAGAGTTGCCAATGCTTCACCTTCAACATCTTCAGCGATGATAAGAAGTCCGCGTCCCATTTGAGTTGTTTTTTCAAGAATGGGTAGAAGATCTTTCATAGTTGCAATCTTTTTATCGTGGATCAAAATGAAAGGATCTTCAAGCAGTGTTTCCATAGACTCAGTATCTGTCACAAAGTAAGGTGAAAGATAACCGCGGTCAAACTGCATACCTTCAACAAGGTCAAGAGAAGTTAAAGCACTTTTAGCTTCTTCAACTGTGATCACACCATCGGTTCCAACTTTGTCCATTGCTTCAGCAATGATCTCACCGATAGGAACTTCAATGATCTCTTCTTTTTCCGGACCGATCTTACTCATGCGAACAACCTGGTTGTTTGCAGAGATTGTGCCAACCTGTGCGATCTTTTCTTTTGAATCGTTAACTTTTTTGCTCATGGCCGTCAGTTCATCAAGAACAGCTGCTACAGCAACATCAATACCGCGTTTCAATTCCATAGGATTTGCACCAGCGGTGACATTCTTGATGCCTTCAGCTACGATAGCCTGTGCAAGAACTGTGGCCGTTGTTGTTCCGTCACCGGCAATATCCGATGTTTTTGAAGCAACTTCCTTGACCATTTGAGCGCCCATATTCTCAATTTTATCTTCAAGTTCGATCTCTTTTGCAACAGTAACACCGTCTTTGGTGACCAAAGGTGCACCAAAACTTTTTTCAATGACCACATTCCGTCCTCTTGGTCCCAATGTTACCTTAACAGCATTCGCAAGTTCATCAACACCCGCCTTCAACTTACCCCGGGCATCAACATCATACAAGATTTGCTTTGCCATTTTCATTCCTCCGTTTGTTTTAAATTTCCAGCAGTAAATTTACTCAAGCATTGGCGTTAATTCAAGTTAATTTGTTTATTTCATGTTATACAAAAAAGGGAACCCCGTCTCGAAGCATCGGGATCGGGGGACGGTGGCAAGTATATTCAGGATGACGATGTTGACCTGTCATCTCGACCGTAGTGCCGTGCCGGCCGAAGCTTGCAAAGCGAAGGCTGGGAGAGATCTCAAACTACAGAATAAAATGAAATGATTCACAATCTTATCAAGGAATCTTATTAATAAAAATATTTTGGTAAAAGTATTTCTAATAATGAGATTTAGCAAAGTAGGATAACAAGCATTTTATATTTCTGAGTAATTTGAGATCTTTCCCCGAACAATCGGGGCTCAAGATGACAGCCTTTGTTGTTTCTTACCTTCTTACCTCTCACGCCTGCCCTGCGTAGCTTCAGCGAAGCGGGGTCTTACGTTTCATGCTTGCCCTGCGTAGCCTTCAGCGAAGCGGGGTCTTACGTCTCATGCTTGCCCTGCGAAGTTTCAACGAAGCAGGGTCTTACTTATTCTTCAATATTCCCAGATTTTTGTTCATTTCTCTTTTCTTTCGCCGGCATGTCATCTCTTTCATCCGGTGATTCATAACAATGACGACAACGAGCTTCATAAACCTCACCCGCACCTACGACCACGCGTTCTTTTGAGGCGGTCATACGGTAAGTATAATTTGCCGGAGCGCCGCAACGCATGCAAATGGCATGCATTTTTGTGATTTCCTCAGCAACGGCAAGAAGTTGGGGCATGGGTTCAAAAGGAATGCCACGGTAATCCATATCCAAACCGGCAATGATCACTCGTTTACCGCAATCGGCTAAGTTTTGAACGATCTCCACAAGATTATTATCAAAAAATTGTGCTTCATCAATACCGATCACCTGTGCAAATACAGCATGATGAAGGATCTCTTCTGCATCTTTGATCACAATGCTTTGGATCTCTTGATTGCTGTGAGAAACGATCTTTTCTTTATGAAATCGATTGTCTATCTTGGGTTTAAAAACCACTACTTTTTGTTTTGCGATCTGTGCGCGACGAAGACGGCGGATCAACTCCTCCGTTTTACCGCTGAACATAGACCCGCAAACAACTTCAATATGACCATCTTGAGGACGCCATCCTGATTGCATAATTTCCCCTACCGTTTTAGTAATGAAGTGATTTTTGTTCGCAAAAGATCGACCGCGACTTTATTCTTTCCACCTTCGGGAATAATCACATCCGCAAAACGTTTGCTTGGTTCCACAAAGGTTTCGTGCATCGGTCGTACCGTTTGCATGTACTGATCGATCACATTATCTATTGCCCGTCCCCGCTTATATATATCTCGTTTTAATCTGCGGATAAAACGAATATCAGGATCCGTATCCACAAATAACTTAATATCCAAGAGCTCACGTAACTTCGGTTCATAAAGGACCATAATTCCTTCAACAATGATCACCTTTTGGGGTGCAATGGTTAAGGTTTCTTTTGCACGAGAATGAGTGACATAATTATATTGAGGAACGTCGACGGTTTCACCCCTGACCATGGAATTCAGATCTTTTATCAATAGATTAAATTCCACAGAATCCGGATGATCGAAATTCCATTTCATCCTCTCTTCTTGCGGCAAATGAGCCAGATCTTTATAATACCAATCTTGTTCAATAATAACCGTACCATTCAGGTGCATGTCCTTAACCAAGGCTTTGGCCACGGATGTCTTTCCGGATCCACTGCCGCCGGCAATACCAATAATAATATTTTTTTCCATAGTTATCCTTATCCCAGATCTTTATGACTAAAGGCCTTCGGAAGTAAGACCTGCATCGTTGTTGTATCCTGAATATTCCCTTTTTCGTCTCCAAGAATAATATCAATATTTCCGCAAATATCATAGATAACCTGTCTGCAAGCACCACAGGGAGTTACCCCATTTTTGCTTACAACCGCCATTGCAATGAAATCTTTTTTACCTTTCGCAACAGCAGTTGCGATAGTATTTCGCTCAGCGCAGACGGATAATCCATAACTACTGCTTTCCATATTTATCCCGCTGATGATCTCACCATCGGCACATAAAAGGGCGGCTGCAACATGGAAATTTGAATAGGGCGCATAGGCATTTTTGCGTACTTCCATTGCAGTGTTAATCAGTTCTTTTTGTTTATTTATATCGATCATGGTGCACCTGTTGAATAATGTTGTCTTACGTACTCTCGAATATTTTCATAATACATGCTTTCCTTATAAGATAGTAAATATTTTTCAAATATCTCAATGGCGATTTCATATTTCTTCATTTTTTCGTAATATTCAGCATATCTGATCATGAAATAGTCTGCCATATCGGTTTCGAGCAATAATTGATAATATTTATCCCAAAATAAACTTTCTGATTCTTTATCATGCAAGGTGGTGATACAATCGAGATAACGCAAAGCATAGATCGTTTTGGCGGAAGAATTTTTAGTCAGCAAATCTTCATAAACCTTTGCGGCTTGAGCTAAATTATTCTGTAAGAGATATCTTTCTCCTTCCAGCCAATTTTTTCTATAAAGCGTATCTTTAGCAACAGTGTTGATAAAACCGGTGAAGGATAAAACGTCATTGTAAAGAGGGTCGTCCTTTGGAAGCATCGCCAGTACATCCATAGCTCGTTTTGTTAAAGAATCCAAATTCCCCACCATGATCGATGTAAAAAAGCTTTGCGGCAATAGTTGATCTTCTTCGTGGACCATTAAACGATATTCAGACCCGGCATTTTCCAGGAATGTTACAGCTTTTTCATATTCTCCTTTCGCTATATATAGCTCCGATATATTTGAAAGCACATCCCTACGCATCACCATATTTATATGATCCGCCAAAGCAAGATATTCCTCTAAGGCCTTATCAAAATCCTGATATATCTTATAGGATATCTCTGCTTTCCTCATGCTTGCCATTTCTCCCTGAAGTCCGGGAAAAACAGATAAAGAATCGTAATTCGAATAAGCTGATTCGATCAGATCAGCTTCCTCAATGTTAAAAGGTCTAAATCTAATATCTGTAAAATCCGAGGCGAAAGGGATAAAAACCAGAGAGGGTTCTTTGATCAATTTATAGAACAATTGCTCCTGCGATCGGGCAGCCAGTAAAGCCATCGTTGTTTTCTTATTATTATTCGCAGTATATTTTTCGGCCCATTTTGCGGCTTGATAGGAAATTTTAAATTCCGCTCGTTTGAACATACTGTTGGCAAATTTCAACATAGCCTCATGCATCTTTGTATCCGATGTGTCGCGGCCTAAAATCTCAAAAGCCGATTGGTAATCACTTAAGTGAATATATATTTCAGAAAGCAGTTCCTTTCCTGAAGGGCTTTCGACCTCGGATAATTCATCAATTGCTCGCTGATAAAGAGCAGATGAAGGATCATAGCGAAACAGATCCGAATGAGCATAACGAAGGTTTTTAGGATTACTATTCAGGATCGCCAATATCTCGGTTACCGCCTCATCCCAATTTCGATATCTTAGCGAGGTGATAAAGCTATAAGGGACCAATAATTCCGGATCATCAGTGATCTCACGTAGTTTAATGATGATTTCATAACTGTTACTTCCCTGCCCATACTCGATCAGATCCTGATAAATATTTGTGGCGTAAGAATTTTTCATGCTATTTGACTGATCGTTAAAAACGGATCTAAATATTTTTTCGGTTTCCGATTTCTCGCCCAAGGTGTAATAAAGAACTGCAAGTTCAAGTTTAAGGTATCGATCATATTGTCTTTCTCCCACACGTTTCTTTATCACAGGGAGCAAGAGCTCGAATTTCCGTTGTAAGACCAGCATATTCTTGTAACGCGTAAAATAATTGAAATTATCGGGGTTGGCAGTATAAAGATCGACATAAAGGGATTCGGCTTTGCTGTATTCTCCGCTTTTTTCAAAACTAATTGCTTGACGATAATTGTTTTGTTGAATATCATCAAGACCCCATGCACATGTAAATATCATGAGAGAAATCAGAACAATAATGTAAAGCACTCGCTTCATGTTTATTTATTTGGCTCCTTCACACCATGCTGTTCAAGCAATGATTCAAGATAACGCTCCATATCCTGTTTTTCACGAGCCGACAGATCGGAGTTTCGAACTTCACGACGTAGTGCATTGATCAAAGATTCATGATCACCGAGGTCACCCGGCAGATTTAAAGGATTGTCGCGAAGGATATCTTTTGCCGTCGTGGATTCGCGTTCTTTTTTATAATCTCGTGATGTCGCAGATCGGCTGGCATCCAATAAACGTTGAACGATTTTTTCCTGACGCAGAATAGTTTGTCGATTTACCTGGTTTCTTCGCATTTGATTGATCACGTCTTCCATATCTTTGGCAATACGGTCAAGATCACCCGTCATTCGTTTAGCGCCATCACCTTCAGACATCCCCTGCTGCATTTGCTTTAAAGAACGTCGCAATGCTTGTTGGCGAGCTGCCATTTTAGCCAGTTGTTCCATCATGGAAGATCCGGGTTTTCCATTCATTCCCGGTTGCGGCATGCCGGAATTTAATTCTCCTTGCTGACCGGCCATCTCTTGTAACTGCTTCATATAGAATTCCATTCCCGATGCATTACCCTTCTGCTGCTCTTGAACCATGTTCATTCTTTCCAGCAGTATTCGTCCCAGTTCATTCATGTTCTTATAAGCGATATTAAAATTATTTTGTCCCTGAGACAGTCTCGCTTCCTCAACATTTTGTATGCCTGAACGCAAGTTGCCGATCACCTGTCCCAACGATTGCCCAATCGCTTTATCTACAAGAAAAGTTTTTTTAGCTAAGGCCAATAGATCATCATTGATAGTTAAAGCCATTTGCAGAATATTGTTTTCCTGACTGCTAAAAGCATGTATAAGAGGAGATCCGCTTGTCAACTCACTGCCTTCGTTTAAGGTCTTTTCCTGTTGGTAAGACATAAAAACGGTTCTATGAAAAGCTCTTTGAAAAGATTGGGCAACATCATTCTTCTGTTGCTGCATCATACTCGAAGCCATCTGAGAAAATGCATTTTCCAATGAACTGAGTTTGTCGGCAGATTCTTGACTTTTTTGCTGCCCGCTTTGCATATCGGCACGCTGATAATTCTCGCTGGCTTCATCCATAAGAGATGAAATACCGGCTTCTTCCATTTTCTTTAAAAATTCTTCAAATGCCTCTTTTTCTTTATCACTAAAAAGCTCTGATGATTCCTGTCCCAATTTTTCCCAGGCTTTGGTATCATCGCTGATCTTATCTTGCTGTTCAGAAAGGTCGTCTGCGGACTTTTGTTCTGTTTCTTCAAGCAGCTTTTCCTGTTCGCGCAAGCTTTCTTTCATTTGCCGACCAAGTTCTTCTAAACGCTGTTCTTGTTGTATGCGTTTAAACACTTCCAGCATGCGATCCAGGCTTTCTTCAAAACGTTTTGCTTTCTCTGAAAAATCTTCCAGAATTTCTTCCATATTGGACATATCGTTTTGTTCAAGTTTTTCTTGGATGTTTTGCATTAATTCGAACAATTCATCGTCAATGAGTTCGTTCATCAACTCCTGTAATTGCTCAAAACTTTTCATGACATCATCGGAAAAAAGGGTATTCTCTTCCATGAATTTCTTTTGTTCATCTATAGATGATTGCATATTCTTGAGCTCTTCACGAGCTTTCTCAAGAGCATTCAAATTCTCTTCAAGTGCCGTTTTATTCTCCCAATTTAATTCACCTTCCTGAAGAAGCTGTTTTTGAATCTCATCAATTTCTTCTACGATATCTCCCGTAGAAAGCATCTCTTCTTCCAGCTGAGCCATGGTTTCTTCCTGCGCTTTATCCTGACGGGCAAAAAGGTCTCCCAGACTGGGAAGCTTAGCGTAAAAAAGTGAAGAACGAACGGTTTTAGGACCGCTTATCACATCATTATCTTTTAGTTCAAAATAATATCTGATCTCCGAACCCGGTGATATAAAGCTATCGATCTCCCATACGCCGGCCCGGGTTTGCAAACGGGAAGCGTCATCAAAAGGAAGTTTGATCTTCCGGATCGAGGTATCCGGACTATAACTATATTCGGAGTGAACGGAATAGTTTACGGTAAAATCCGATATGCCAAAGTCATCCTGAAGATGGGACACATAGGGTAATTGAAGGTCTTCATTCAACAATAGCTCATCTTGAAGTTTTGGACTGTGCAAGTAGAGAATCGGATCCGCATCCTCTTCAAGGACAATTTTATAATTAGGGGTCGATCCAAGTGCTATTCCCTCTTCATTGACGATCAACAGCATGATGTTTTGCGAATGATCGGGTATCCAGGAGATAGCCCCTTGCTCACCGGAAATTTTCATTTCAAACGTATCTTGTTCGCTTACTAAATACGATGGTCCAAAGGCTTCGGATAAACGAATACCTATCTTAAGCTCAGATCCGTAAAGACAGGTAATGCGATCCACATTGCCTTGATAATAAGCATTTGTTATCTTAGTATATTCAGGTGACTTGACTTCAAAATCAAGCGTTCTGATGCGAGGTCGTTTTAATAAGGTCACATTTAAAGTATCCGAGTCGATAAACTTTCTGGGATAAAACAGGTGGGGTCTCCGAAGTCGCGCATAATAGACAAGCGGGTGACTCAATCGCCCCATAGGATAGTTTAGAATAGAGTCCCGTGAGCGAAATAAGAGCTCGGGTGACGTCATCGTGCTATCCTGCACATAAACCTCTACAGGAAAATAATCGGGCGCCAGGCGTCGAATATGAATGGTCAGGGAATCATAAGTATATAAGCTGGTATCGGCAGGAAATAGCCGGATCTCATATTTTTTTTTGGGCTCATAAAGTTTATGCATGTGCAAAAATCGCGCTGTTGCCGATGAAGATAAAATTGACAACACAAAAAAACATCCCGTTAGAATGAAAGCAACTTTACGCTTAGCTTTTATTTCGTGAGCTTTAAAACTGTGTTCAAAATATGTGCTTGGATATTTATTTATAAATGCTTCAAGAGCATAATCACTTATAGGGTTATCAATTAGAGACAATTGATAATGGTTGAGCAATTTATCATGAATACTCTCAAATTGCTGTCCGATATGGAGTAACAGCGCTTCTTCTTCATTTTTACTGTGATTGGAAAACGAAAGAATAAAAATACTTATAATCCGGAAAAAGAAAAAAGCATTAAGCGACAGTAAAGACCATAAGATCTCCTTTGTGCCCGGAGATAGGTACCAGATACTTTCCAACAATAAGCAAAGAATAAAATAAGCTAAATTCAGAATAATAAAAGATAATCCTATATGCTTAAGGGCATCTTTGGCCTCTTGTCGGCGATATCGACCGAGAATAGTTGAAAAATATTGTTGGCTTTGCTTATTCACTTAGTTATCGGTTTAAATGATATAAAAATATATTGCAGCCCATCTGCAGGGCGGCCTTTCGCAGGACTTCAGGGTCATGGTGAACTTCTTCATTTTCCCACCCGTCCCCGAGATCGCATTCGTAGGTATAAAACACAACTAATTTCCCCCGGTGAAATAGCCCCAATCCCTGAGCCGGTTTATTATCGTGTTCATGGATCTTGGGCAAGCCTTTGGTAAAATCAAATTTCTGATGATAGATCGGATGGTCAAAAGGTAATTCCACCCAATCCTTATCGGGAAATATCTTTTTCATCTCGCGCCGGAAAGAATGGTCCATGCCATAGTTGTCGTCCGCATGGAGGAATCCGCCATTTTCAAGATAATGCCGAAGTCGTCGAATATCTTTATCACTAAAATGAATATTTCCGTGTCCGTTCATGTATAAGTAAGAAAACTGGAAAAGCTCCGGTGATCCGGGCTCAACGACCGCTTGGCGCTCAGCCATATCCAGTCCTGTATTCTTTTCAATAAAACGCATTAAATTTTCCAGCGAACCTTGATTACTGTACCAGTCACCGCCCCCGTCATATTTGAGGCGTGCGATCGCAATGGGCTTTAGGGGTTCTCCCGATAAGGACAATACCATGCTTAAAGTGAGAACAAGAAATATGAACCTGATTTTTTTCATAAAACAATATAGCTGAATTTTGAATAACAAAAAAGGGATACAAACAAAAAAGCGGTTAAACCGCCTTATCCGTTCATGTCAAATCCATTTTATCTAAACATCGCTTTAATGCTTCCCCAAGTCTGCTGGGAAACACCAAGGCTTGTCAAAGAGACCTGTACTTTGTCTGAATTCTTGAAAGTACCATCTATCATTACGGCACGGATAGAATAATCAAATGTAAAATTTCCAGTTTCACTTGATTTGGATAAAATATTATCATCTAAAAAAGTATATGAAGCCCCACTCCCCAATGCGCTTATTTCAGCACGTTTTGTTAGAATATTGCTGTCTGAACGAGAGCGATAAATTTCATAATGATGGACAGAGTGTTCATCTTTAGCTTGCCAGTCAACACGAATACCTGAATCATGTTCATTGGCGACCACATAATTAAATCCATCCCATGCAAAGAGCATGCCGCTGGTCAGGACAAGAAGGATCAATGCTATTAGATGTAGTTTTTTCATTTTCATACGCTCTGTCGAAAAATATAGTCATTAATTTTGTATAATGGCAAGAAAAAAATGGGATAAGAAACTTAGACGCTAAGAAGGTAAGAGATTAAGAAGCTTAGTTGATAAGAAGCTAAAAGAGTAAGGAGTTTAGATCTTCTGAAAGTAGCAGTGATTGAGTCCGACACATCGACTCATCAACCCATCAACCCATCGACTTATCAACTCATCGACTCATCGACCCATCGACTTCCTTATGTTCCCGAACCCGAAAACATGATCGCAACAGTATTTAACATGATCTTAAGATCCAATTTGAGGGACATATTTTCAATATAGTAAATATCACAATTGAACTTTTGAATTACTTCATCCAAAGTCTGCGGATATGGGACAGATATCTGAGCCCAACCGGTAATTCCCGGTTTGACTTTCATACGGTGGCGATAGAGGGGAATCTGTTTTTCCAATTGCTCTGTGAGTTTCGGCATATCGGGTCTGGGTCCTATAATACTCATATCTCCTTTGAGCACATTGATCAATTGGGGTACTTCATCCAACCTGAAGCGACGAATAAACTGCCCGATACGAGTGACTCGCACATCATTTTCAGTCGTTAGAATAACCTGCTCTCCGGCAAATTGAACTTTATGTTTCATGCTTCTGAATTTAATGATGCGAAAAGGTTTACTATAAAGTCCCAATCTATCTTGAGTATAAAATATAGGTCCTCGTGAGTCAATTTTAATTATTAAAGCAAGGATCAATCCAAATGACAGAAACAACAACAGACCAATAACCGAGATCAAAATATCCGTTATTCGTTTTATAAACTTTTCCCAGGGTTGCATAATTCCGGGATTGATATCGATCAAAGGAATTCCATAGATCTGTTGTGTACGTGCTAAACCGGAAATAATATCATACATATCAGGAAGTATCTTCATACCGATACGATTATCGGCCGTTTTCTTTATCACATCTAAAACTTTTTGATGTTTGTCTGTCCCAAACGCGATCACCAGCTGCTTAACCTGATGTCTTTTGATCAGTCCAGATATATCATCCAAATGTCCAATAACAGGAAGTCCCTCGTAAGTTTCTCCTTCGACCTGCTCATCATCGGTAGCAATAAAACCTAAAATATTATAACCTAAGGCGGGATATTGTTTAATCTTTTCATAGATCTCAAATCCCTTGGGATTACATCCAATAATGAAGCTTGGTATCAACCCAATACCTTTCATAAGTTGATTATGTCGAATAGAGAGAATGATACTTCTAAAGACAATAGTAATAAACAGTTGGGCAAACCAGTATATGATAATGATCAACCTTCCAATTGAGAAAGGATTGAAAAAATCAAATGTCAAAAGAAATAAAAGGATAACACCATAACTGGTGGCCCTGAATACTTTGACGTTTTCATCGGTACGTGAAGGTGCCTCGGGTAGATGATATAATCCGTTATATAAATAAAAGATTAACCAATATGCATATAGGACCAGTGCCGGTCCCCAAAGATCACTCATATATAATTCGACATCGATCGGGAAAACACCGGAACGGTATCTTAACCAGAACACACCGAAAAATGTAATTAAGGTTGAGAACAAATCAGAAACGAATAATATAATTTTGTATCCTTTACTCATATTCAGGGACCTTATTAATAATTAAAATCTATCTGAAACGAATAATACATATGTGCCTCGCCCTGCTTTGAACGATACTCACATCCTGTTGTAAAATAGATTTGGTTTTTCCAACGATATAACCACTCCAAGCGAACATAGTTTGTTGTTGTAATATCTCCCATCAACCATGTGGTCGACTGGTCCATGCTTAACAATCTATCATAATCGTCTTGATTTGCATTGCCTCCTGTCGGATACACAGTATCGCCAATTAGGATAGAATCTGCACCCTCAAGAAGATTTCCCCAACTTAGAGTCAGCTTATGTTTCCTGGATAGATCATAATTTAATTTTGCAGTGATCAGCTGCGAATTTGGTCCTGCAAAGAAACCAAGATCTCTTCCATGATGAGTGTGTGTACCAAAGATGAAGCGATGAGTATATGTCCAGGGGTGTACGGCTGTGGCTTCAACCACTAGATCAGCCGGCAGCGAACGCGGTGACCATTGAAAGCCACCCTGAATGGCAAATTTATTCGCCCAATAATCCTTGAATATTTGATCGAAAGATAATTCATCTAAAAATACAGTTCCATATAAACGCAAGCCATTAACAGGAATTATTTCCCCTTCCAAAGAGATCATTTTATTATCTCGATCCCCCAAGGCGTGTTCTGATGGCCACAAGAAGATCATCGGGACTAAATATGTCAATTCCGGGATCCTGTCTTCACCGCCATAAATGATCATTTCGGAAAAATTCACATGGATCCGAGGTGAAAAATGTATTTCCATCCGATGTGCCGCCAGATATTTGGGGATATAATATCTCCCGTTATCATCTATTGAACTAAAGCTCTCTGTCATCAGTGAACCATGAAGGAAGGTGTATTTAAAATGTTTAAATTGTTTACTCCATCGCACTGAACCAAATGTAATGGTATTATCCGAAAGTAGAACCGAGTTCATGGAGTTACTCCAGTCAACTGGATGATGGGCTATAGTCAGCGTCCCAAACGAGCCACTAAGATTGGCATAGGCTTCCGATGCATCAAACGTGGCAAGACCCTGAAACGCGTGATCATTATACCAATATCCTTTAAGCTCTTTCGTCGGACCCGGATAGTTATTGTTTACGATCTGATGGTAAAAATAAGCATCAACATAAAAAGCCAGGTGTTCCCCTATCTGCAGATAGGCTTGGCCTCCCATTTTGTCGATCGTTCTGACAGCAAGATCTTTACTTTCAGCTCTTCCCATAAAATCCGAACCAACCCAAACGGTTGTAGAACTATCCTCATACATATAAATATGTCTCTGTTCCAGGGAAAGGTCGTCAGTAAATACATGTTTCAGATCTTCTCCAAAATTTTTAAAAGAACCGATACCGAGTCGATAATTACTTGTATCAGCAAGAACGGAATGTTTGGAATTTTTAAGCTCAGGTCTATATTCTGACATATAATCATGCAACATATCACGATCTGTTTTATGGAGTTTATCTTCCTTACTCTTAATTTTAAACAGGTAAGATGCAATATCATCCCGAAGAAGCGGGCGTGTGTCGTTCATCAATTCCGGGATAATTCCCCGGGTTGCTTGACGTTCCAAATAATCGTAAACGGGGTCATCCAAAGGGACAAATAATTGCATTGAGAATACATATGATATCATGGCGACTAAAATAAAAATACGTACTATGTTTTTAAACAATTTAGTTTCCATTGTTTTGATCTTCTAATTCAATTATTGATTTTAGCATTTCATAAGCTATTTTTTTTCTATCATAATCTTGAGCTAATTTACGACAACCATCAACGCAGAGCATGTAAAATTCTGAGTTTTTTGTCAGTTTTTGAAGTTTCTCAATAAAATCTTCTTCATTTTCTGGCATAAAAGCTAAACCGGCATGATATTTATTTATCACCGCTTCCGCTTCACCTTGTAATCCCAGCAATATTGGTTTTTCCATAGCGGCATTTTCAAAGATCTTTGACGGTAAAGCCCCAAGGAAAAGGTCTGTTCTCTTTAAATTAACCAATGCAATATCAATGACAGATATATATTGAGGTACTTCCATCTTTGATATACCGTCAAGAATGGTCACATTATTCAAATTTAATGTTTGTTTTAATTGCTGAAGTTTTTCCTTTTCTGCACCTTCACCGATCAGTAAAAAATGAATATCGGGATCAGTGATCTTTGACGCACAACGTAGAATAAAATCAAGTTTATGAGACATTCCCATTGTTCCAATATATCCAACGATCTTCTTCCCGGTCAAGCTCAAGGTTAACAAAAGTGACTTATCTTTTTCCCTTGGCTTATAACTAACGAGGTTTGCTCCATTGGTAAATACTTCCAGCTTACTTTTTAAAACTCCCCGAGATAATAATCGATCGTAAATCCCTTGGGTAACACAGATAATTTTACTTGCTGAGCGGTAACATTGACGTTCTTTTCGTTCAAAATATTTAAGGATCAGACCCTCTTTTACTGCCCCAACCGTTTTAATGGATTCCGGCCAAATATCACGAACTTCCATGATCCATGGTTTTTTCTTGATGCGCGCTAGTTTCCGGGCTGCCAAAGCAGTGAATAATTGAGGACTGGTACCGATGATCAAGTCACATTCTTGAAATCGTCCGAAAAATACGGCTGATAACCTATAACTGATATAATCCAGTGTGCGCTTAATGATACCTTTATTGGCAGTGATATATGTCCAAACACGAATAACCCTTATACCATCCATTATTTCTTTTTTATACAGATGATTTTTATATCCTTCGTACACCTTGCCGATTGGAAAATTTGGTGCACCGGTTATTACGGTTACTTCTGCACCTTTTTTGACCCATTCTTTGCAATGCTCATATGTCCGGGTAGCGGGCGCATTGACTTCGGGTGGAAAATTGTCTGTTAAAAATAAAATTTTCATTAGTCCATTTTCTTTACTACAAGAACTTTTCCGTTTGATTCCTGTATTAATTGTGTAGTTAGGTGGATCCTAACTGGTATTTTCCCTTGAAATCTTTGAACAAGGTGTTGTTTAATTTCTGTTATTGTTTTCAAGTCAGTGGAATCATATAGTATTACATTTATTTCAATTGAATTCTTGTATACTAATATCTGATACGCTTCAATATTTCTGACTGTTTTGAAGTAGTCCGGAAAAATCGATTGAGAGATCACAATATTGTCAATTTTTATTGTTTCAGAGGATCTGCCTTCCAACTGTTCTAATCGTTTTAGATTTCGTCCGCAACTACACGCTTGTTCATTTTCAAATAGAGAACCTCTGTCTCCGATCTGAAATCTAATAAACGGAAAACTCAAATTGAAAAAGTCAGTTATGATCAAATCACCACTCTGCCCCGGAGAACAAATACTACCACCATCATTAACTATTTCTAAAAGCAGTAATTCTTCATTAATGTGCATTCCTTCATGCGCTTCACATTCGGCAGCGATCATAAATTCACGAGAACCATAATCATCAAATACTTTACATTGAAATGTTTTTTCAATTTTATTGCGCTGAGATACCAGTAGGGTTTCTGAAGATGTGATGATAGATTCGATACCAAGATCTTTCTCGTTTTCAAGCTCTCTGGCAAGCATATATATGATAGAGGAGTAACCCCACAACACTTTTATTTTTTGTTTTTTAATAATTTCAAGTACTTCTTGTGCCCAAAGATCATTTGTTAAGAAAGCTCCTTCATAGAAAGATCTATTAAAAAGACGGTTCTTGATTTTTCCTTTTATACCTTTGTTTATTGTAACTTCGTACTGACCACTTGCCAGTTTAAGGCATTTTTTTCTCAATGAATAGCCCGCCCAATCAAAATTCCTTTGTAATGCAACACGTGTGTAATCTAATTTTTCTCTATCGTGATAAAATTGTGTCGGATGACCCGTTGTTCCCCCACTTCTCTGGTAGATTAGTTTATTGCGATCAACATTCGGATCAATCAATTCTTCAAATGAATTTTGAACATGTTCCTTTGTTAAAATTGGAATATCCTGCATATATAAGATCATGTCATTATAATTCCAACTTCCTTTTGGAAATCGTTCAATCGTCTTTTGATAATATGGAATATTGTTTTTTGCATTTGTGATTAATTTCTTCAAATGATCCAGTTGATAATTTTCAATTTCTTTACGAGACCAATATTGAGACTTTTCAAGTATAGAATTGGCTTTTGAAGCAAATCGTTTTCCAAATATATCATATATCTTGAAATAAAGCTGTTTGTTGTTCATTAATTTATTGTTCCATAAATTCTTTGTATACTTTTATTATTCTGTCCGCCACTAACAAATTGGAATAATTTTTCACGCTGTTGCCGGCATGTATTTTCATTTCATTCAAACGTTTTTTATCTGATATTATTTGCTCTGTCATATAAATAAGATCTCTCAAATTATCTTTTTCAAACAAAAAACCATTTATTCCGTCTTTGATATAATCTTTTTTTCCGCCAACATTCGATGATATGACTGGCACGTTGAAGTATAAAGCCTCTATACCCACGATCCCAAATGTTTCCGAAGCACTTGGAAATATCAGGAGATCAAAGTGATTATAATAATATAGAAGTTCCTTGTGAGGAATTGTTCCAAATACTTTAACAGGTAATTGATGTTCTCTCACATAATCCTCTATCTCCTCTTGCAAGACTCCTCCTCCAATCATTATGCATTTCAGATCATTATTATCTGATAATGCTTCAATGCATTTCAAAAAAAGAAATGGTCTTTTATTATTTGAATAATCCCCAACAAAGCCAAGAGTGATCTCATTTGTATTTTCATTCTTAATATCCTTACGTATTTTTACCTTATCAAATTCATTGAAATCGACACCACAACTAATAACATCAACGATATTATCTTTTAAAGAAAACTGTTCGACAAACTCCTTTTTCATTTCTTGATTTACTGCAATTATCTTATCGCAGTAATTAAACATTCTACTAATCCATTTTCTATTATACATTTTCCTTATCTTCATTATACCGTGCGATGTTACGATCAGTGGAACTTTATGAATAAATTTATATAGAACACCGTTCATCACCGGCAAAAAGAATCTATGTGCATGAACCAGATCATATTTTTTAAATAAAACCGGAATAAAACATATGATTTGCATAAACCATTTTAACGCACTCCAGAAAATTGATCTTTTATTCAGTGTATTAGAAAATATTGAGAAAAATGGATTGTAATATACGCTTATATCCCAGTCCGGCTTTTTATTAATTATATCATCAGTCTGTTGCTTTACAAAAAGACCTGTCAGAACATTTTTGTTAGTTGGATAGCCATCAGCGATAATTAGAATTTTAGGTTTTTTTTTCTTCATTTCTTTTTTTATTGATCTTTTCGATAGCCATGCCTAAACCAAGGAACAGCCATAAAAGTGGTTCACTAAAAAATCTTCCCTCGGCTTGTGCCCCTATGATAACAATAATCAAGCCTGAAAGTACTATTAATGCATATGCTTTAAGGTTATTATCCGTTATGGAATAATTTCTTTTAAATTGTTTATACATGAAATAAAATAGCAACAGTAATAAAGTTAAGCCAATAATCCCTAGCTCGGCTAGAACTGTAACAATATCCGTATGAGATAAAGTTGCGCTATGAATACCCCAGGGTAGATAATCTAAATATCTGTCAATCATTATGGTTTGAAATCCTCCAGCTCCTACGCCATAAATGGGGCTTGAAATAAACATGAGGACTCCACCAAGAATTAAGCCAGCTCGTGTTCCAATATCATAAAATGCCAATCCTTGATCACGTAAACTCATTAAATAAATAAATACTGGAATCACAACAATAGAAATTGCGGCCATCCCAATCCAAATAGCATTCCTCTGCTTTTTTTCCAGAAAGAATGATATGATAAATATTGTTGCAAATAAAATGAATATTCCTTGTCTTGAAACAGTAAAAAATAGTGCTATTGAGCTTAGCAATAGAGCAATATCTAAATACTGTGGCTTAATAATATATATTTTTTTCAATCGTAAAATCAAGCTTGTACAGATTACGATATTTAAAAATCTTGCAAAAATATTGGGGTCAAAATATGTTGCAGCAGCTCTTCTACCCTTATCTTCCCATATTCTTGGATCCCAAACATGATAATCAAAAACATATTCAAGTATACCAACTATACTTAAAATCACTCCAATTAAGATTAAGGCTTTCAAAATATATTTAAAATCTTCGGGCTTTTCTACAAATTGACCAACCATTGTGAATAGCATAAAATATATTAAATATCTAAATGCTTCTATCAGTCCTTTTGACATATCTGGACTTATAATTAATGCTGACAACAGATAAAATACAATATATGTCAATAGGAGATACGAAATCTTATTTCTTATAACAGGTATAAGAGATCGCCTGTCCTTAAGAAACCATACTATGAATGAATAAAGCATGAACAATCTTGCAAGATCAAAAACCGAATTATAAAAACCTTCTGTAACTTCAATTGTCTGTAAAAACGGTATGAATGTTTTCGATATTTCTAAAGGCATTAAAAAAACAATAATAACAATTATATTCTTATTATCTTTGATCATTAGGGGTAACAAAGAAAGAAATAGAAATATTATCCACACGGAAAAAACAGCCTCAACTGCATCAATTATAATCAAAAATAAATAGATCAAATTAACAGCAATTAGAGCTAATAGTGGCTTAAAATCAAATTTGCTTTCTATAAGCATAGATGATGTCTAATCTTGCGTTTCTTTTAAAAGAACATATACCCCTGAACTTAAAAGCGCAAACATGAAAGCAGCTACAACAATAACGGCTCTTTTGGGTTTGGCTTTTCTATCGGGTCTATGTGCATAATCCAATACTTCAAATGATGGTGTATATTTTGCTTCAGAGATCCTTGCTTGTTCATATAAAGGACCCACAAATTTCAATACTTCATTATAATAATCTATCTCTCTTTCCATTTTCTTGATAAATACGGATACTTCCGGCGCATTATTCAAGTTTAAAAAGAGTTCTGAACCTGATTGAAATAGTAAATCATATTGTTCTTTTAGGTTTTCTAGAGCCATTTGACTTGATTTTATTATCGCTGATGTTTGCTTTGTTTGTTCCATGATCTTCAGTTCAGTTTCTTTGATCATGATCTGATATTTCAATTCTATGGCAAAATTAACTTCCGATGAAATCTGCTCTTCAACACTTAAAACATTGTTCTTTTTCATGTAAACAAGTAGTTCTTTTTCTAGTAGAGATAAGCTATCTAAAATACCGTCAAGTTGCCCTTGAATAAAGATCCTCTCTTCTTTTCCATACTGAGTAGAAAGCGAATTGTTAATACTGTCTAACAAAAAAACAACATGATTGGTCATGTCGGCAACACGTTCCTGATCTTTATCATAAATAGTAATCATGATTTGACCCTCTGAGCCTGTTTCTGCCGAATAGTTTTCATTGAATTTTAAAATGGCTTTATCCATTCCTTCGGTTTCATATGATTTAATCAAATCGAATTTAGTGCAAAGCTTTTCTTTTAAATTTCTACTACTCAAAATTGTTAGAAGTCTGTTAGTTGCTCCATCCGTAGAACCAAATAAATTAACAGATCCCATTTGCATGCTAGACATGTCAAGCACTTGAGATTGTGGTCGAATAACCTGGGCTGACCCGGCATACCAAAAAGGTAAAACAAATGTAACACCTATTGCCATGACAGATACAATGAAAGTAAATATAATAATGAACTTTAAATTCTTTTTAAAAATCTTATAATAATCGCGTAATGTAAGGTCTTTATTAGCCATTGAATCCTCTTCCCTAATTAAATATTACCTGCTGCAATAAAGGCGGTGATCACTGTTGAAGCAATAGTAGCCAGCATGGAAACAAAAGACAAAATTGATATTTCACCAATAAAAACATCTTCTGCCGAACGCTTGACAAGAATGATATCCCCACGCTTAATATTTAAGTTATCTGTGTCTCGAATTTTCTTTGAATCTCTTATTACAACTGCTGAATTAGCTGAGCCTTTGTAATTTGCTCCACCTGCCATTGAAATATAATCCACGACTGTATGTCCTGGCACAAATTCATATGTTCCGGGTCTGTTTACATGACCTGATACCATGATCTTTTCTAATGCTATAAATTCGATTTTATCTTTCGCCTGTAAAATGAATTTGTCCATTTCATTTGCCATAACTATGATCTGTTGATCATTACGATTAACCATGATCTTTTCATAGTTCATCACATCACTCATAACGATTTTACGACGATAGAAATCACCCAAGCTTTCACCTTTAATAAATGGAACAAAGGACTTAACCATTACGGGTCCATAAACTTCCACACATTCTTTAACGGGATCAGCAAAGGGAATATAAATTGTTTGGCCCTGAGATATATAGGGATTTTGTGATCTATCACCTTTAAGATTGAATTCATAAATATTAACGATATTTGTATCATCGTCAGTAATTATATTGATCTCAAAGTCCTTACTCAAATATCGCAAAGGAACAAATTTTAATAGATCGCTTATCCTTGAACTTGCACTAACTGAGTATATACCGGGTTTTATTACAGCACCTACAACAGGGATACGGATCTTTTTTACTTCATAAAGACTTACATTTGCATATTCTCCGATAGCCTTTTCTATGAACTCAATAGCGTCCCTTAACAATAATCCATTAATATCCAATACAGCAATACCAGGTACTGAAAGCTCACCACTTGAAAGGACGGGAATGATCATTGAGGTTTTTTCAAGTATCATTTCTACAATAAACTGATCACCAACGCCAACAACGTATTCATTGGGGTTAATCACATTTTCTTTTTCAGTAGGAACTGGGATCCTCAAAATCTTACTGCCTGTTTCTCTAGACTGATTCTCATTGGAAAAATCCACAGCAAAAAGTTGAGAAATAAAAAGAACCAGTACTGTTCCCAAAATAAATATCTTCTTCAATTCACTCTCCTTTTAGGATAAGTTTCAAGTAATAATTCAATATTAAATATAGCTGATTAAGCTATAAATAAAAAACGCTTTCTATGGAGCTAATTATTTGTTTAACACCATTTTCCCTACATCAACAGGCTCATTATTTATGTCTAAGCGATACACATACATCCCGGAAGCTAAATTTGTTCCGTCAAAAATCACTTCATGTTCGCCGGCATTGCGATAACCTTGAGCAATATTTTGTACCAATTCGCCGCGTAGATCGTAAATTTTAATATTGACCAAGGCCGGTTTATCGAGACGATAGCCAATGACCGTCAGGGGATTAAAGGGGTTGGGATAGTTTTGATGCAAAGTACATGTTGAGGGAATGATCGCTTGCGTGCTGACTTCAATATCATAACCCATGTACTGTAAAACGTAACCTGCTAGATTCTGACGTTCGATAGCCGTAGTAATGGTTTCAAACGGGAAACCCATGGTCACGACTTTTCCGGCTTCGGTTCCACCGGAAAACGTGCCGCTGAAACTAACGGCCGCCGTATATCCGTTACCATATTTCAATGCCTTCTGTGAACCACCGTATACTCCAAAATAATCCGGGTAGTCTTCTTCATAGGTATCCGCTTCACTGCCGTCATCGGAGAATTGAAGCGACAGCGGGGCAAAAACCGTACCGCTTTCGCCTGAAACGGAATAATTTCCGGCATCATCGCCGGTATATGCAGCTTTAAGGTAGTTATGTATAAAAGCTTTGTCCCCGGTACTTCCGCTGTTGTCCAGATCCCAGGCAATTTCAGAGCCGCTGACAAATAATTTACCGCCCTGCTTCAGGTAGGCTTCTACACTGTCTTGTTCAATATCATTAAAGGTTTCATCCGCGGTGCTTTCATCTCCGCAAATCCACCAAACAACTTCATAGTTTTTAAGATCAACATCCCCGCTGATGACAGCTTCATTTGCACACGCTTCATAGGCAACATCCCACTCATCAAGAGCTTTTGCCGTAGAACTGCCAAAACTATGGACGGGTGAACCATATGAGCCTGTACCCGAGAATCTATCAAAACCATCTACAAGAAGAACTTGCTTGCCTGTTGTTGTTCCTTTAGCGGAATATACATCCGATGCATTATAGTTTGCACTGTCCGCTTCATTATAAGCGGCAACATAATAATCGTAATGAACATCATTGGCTTGAGGAACTGTGGCCATGAGTGTCCCTTTAGCTATTTGCGCGATCACACTATAGTCATTTTGTATTAATGTTTTTCTATAAATCCGATATCCTGTAAAAACACCGCTCTCATCAGCTGTCCAATTTAAACTCATACTGTCCGGTTTGCTTGTAACAGACAATAAGGTTGGCCTGGGAGCTGAAGAATTTAAAATATTATTATATCGAATAGGGACATAAGCAGTGATTTGACTCAATGTCCAGGTATAATAGCGTGCCGCCCAACCGGGAGTTCCGCTGGAGGTCTCTTCGATCTGCACCAGTTTTCCATCGTTCGTCCATTCTACGACCATGCGGATATGTGAGCCGGCCTTGTTCGTTGCATCGGCCGGCAAAAGATCATTGTAAGATGATAATTGTGAGGAACAGCCGCTGATCGTCGATGTCCCGTATTTATGGCTGGCTTTCCAACAGACCGAGACAAAACCCGAACAATCCGCACCGACCGAATTACCCCAATCGACAGCCGAGGTGTTGACGTCTCCGGCAAATTTGCCCGCAGCAATACCATCATCGAATTGCGCTACAGTACTCCAGCCGCCCCATTTGTAAGGGACACGTTGATTTTGTCCGACAACAACCCACGAAGGGGTTGTAACAGTAGCTGTTGTCCCAATATTTGCCGATGTCGCCGTCCAGGTATGCTGAACGTATTCATCGGCGATCGATAGAGCTTCCGAGCGGGTGACAGCCGCATCCGTTGTTTTGGCAAGTGAGGGTATTCCCTGCTCCGGTTCGGCTTCAATAAATTGATTAAAATGGTAGCTCTCTGAGAATTTTGCAGGATAATCATTTTTCGTTTCATTGTTTTTTACGAAAGTCCATTCCAAGATATGGATACCGTCTTTAGAAGATTGCATATGATAAAGCTCGCCATTTTCGCCAACGGTGAATTCCTTAAAAATATAGGTAAATTGCTGACGTGGCAGATGAAGTGTACTGAGAACCTCACCTTCATTGTTTATCAAGAGTATATTGCGCTGAACGGCAAGTGGTGCATGAGAGGTGATCGTTTCGGCATAGATATAATGGTTGTTTTCGGGAGTAGATCCGATATAATCGACAGACCCAATTTCCGGAACATTTATAGTATATAAACTTGAACCGATCATAACATTCAAAGATGACGGCAAGGTTCTTGTGACAGTTATCTCAGATACTTGACCCTTATTCAGGGCAAGCGGTGTGCATTGCACCTTCCCTGTTTGATGAGATGTTTGTATGCTTCCATTTTGTATTTTCAGTCCGGAAAACATATTCTTGGGATCATCCAGATGTGAAATAATCTTGGTTGTATTATTTTCTTTTACATAAATAGTCTGTGGTTGCAACAAGTAGAGCACATCATGATCTTTATAAAAATCGATAATATACGTATCTGTCAGTTTTTCTAACACCACAGAACCGTTGCCGTAAAATGTTTTCAGTTCTTTGTTTTCGGTATCAAATATGATAATTCTATTGTCTTGTACCTGAAAAGAAAGGGGTCCGGTATGTAATCCGGGGTATGATTCATGGCGAACTTCATTGTTTGCTTCGCCCCAAGGGACAAAAAGCAACTCATTAACTTGCATGCCGGCAAAGACGATCGACAGACTGAGCAGAGCAATAACAAGAATGGGTTTTAACACATTTTTCATTTTTAATTCAATCCTCTGTTTACTAATTTACATCGTAGGGAAAATATACTATATAAAAACCGAGGTTAATATGAAATTGATTAGTTTGTTGGGTCTTTTGGTACTTTTATTCATTGCATGGCTCATTTCCTACCATAAGGATAAGGTAAATATACGTACAGTTTTGTGGGGACTCTTTCTTCAATTCCTATTTGCTTTGATCATATTACAAAAATCGGCGCTCAGTTGGGTCGGCATGGCAATATTTGCCCTGTTATTGGTTATCTATGTTTTCCGTGATATCATTAAAACAGCGTGGCCAAAATTTATCTGGATCGTCGGCATTGTCCTCGGTGCGGCCGTATTGTCTGTTATTTTCTTCTTTTTGATGCAGATCATACCCGTCTCTTTGATCTTCCTGTTTATCCTTGTACTGATGCTGGTAAATAAATATTTCATAAAATACGAAACTGTAAAGCCCTATTTAAGCGCAATTCTAATTGTGGCCATTTTTACCGCTCCTGCGGCATTGGGTATTTACGGACAAGCGATCTTTCAGAGCTTCTCCGACGGCGTGGCTAAATTCCTGAGCATGTCACTCTACGGTGCTCAATTTCTCTTTGGGAATCTTGCTAATCCGGAACATTTCTTTCCGCAGAATGCGGCATGGCCGGGATTTGGTTATCTCTTTGCCTTTGTTGTATTACCCACGATCATCTTTTTCGGTGGATTCATGGCAGTCCTTTACCATTACGGGATTATGCAAAAACTCGTTGAAACCATGGCAAAATTCATGAGCTGGACCATGGGAACCAGCGGTGCCGAAACCCTTTCTTGTTCTGCCAATATCTTTGTTGGACAAACCGAAGCACCTTTGTTGATCAAACCATTTTTGAATGAAATGACCGAATCGGAACTTCTGACCGTGATGGTGGGCGGTTTTGCCACGATCGCGGGCGGTGTTCTGGCAGGTTATATTGCCATGGGGGTGGATGCCGGCCATTTGGTCGCGGCTTCGGTCATGTCCGCCCCTGCCGCGTTAGTCATGGGCAAGATCATTTATCCCGAGATCAAGAATTCAAAAACAGCCGGCTTGATCAAGATACCGAAGATGGAACGCGCGCAAAATGTACTGGGTGCTTTGTCTAACGGTATTACGGACGGTTTAAAACTGGCCGTTAATGTGGGTGCTATGCTTATAGGATTTATTGCCGTCATGGCGGTTTTGGACTCCGGCATCAATTGGTTGGATTCACTGATCGACGGTAAATTATTGGGGAAAGAATATTTTGTATATGCGTTTAGCAGCGGCATATCACCCGTTAAAGGTGAGTTTGCGGGAATTTTTCCCGGATCTCTTCAAACCTTGTTCGGGACTATTTTCAAACCTCTTGCATGGCTCATGGGCGTTTCATGGAAATATGCCGGAGAGGTTGGAAACCTTCTTGGAATGAAGATCGCTCTCAACGAATTTGTCGCTTATGGTACGTTAGGGACTTATATTCAAAATGGTGTTCTCGATGAACGTGCACAAACCATTGCCACCTATGCGATCTGCGGCTTTGCGAATTTTTCTTCCATCGGTATTCAATTGGGCGGCATCGGCGCTTTGGCACCCAGCCGAAAGAATACGCTTGCGAAAGTCGCATTAAAAGCCATGATCGGCGGCGCATTGGCAAGCTGGGTAACGGCAACAATAGCAGGAATTTTATTATAATTATTTAGGGCCCTATCTATGCCAGGCATAAGTATATACTATAAGAACAACACCAAGGATCTCGCATCATTAGATCTTGATGTGCTGAACTACGAAAAACATTACAGCACTGAAATTCTTTATAAGAACGATGATATTATTATCGTAAAAACGGGATATGACGGGTATCCCATCGAACATTTTGAAATCCAGGATACGATTGTTGTTATTGAGGGTCTGATTTATAATAAAAGCGAAAAAGAGATTAAGGAGACATTATCCGAAATCACAACATGCGACGAAAGCGCTTTAAATAATGAAATTAATAAGTTCATTCATTCTTTTCATGGTGATTATATCATTTATCTTTATCATCATAAGAAAAATGAACTGAACGTTTTTAATGATCTCTGGGGACGATTAAAAACGCAGTATTATCACGATCAAAACATGTTGCTGGTCTCACGGGAACATGCATTTATCCTAGATAATCTTCCAGCAATAGCATTGAACAAGAATGCGATTCTTGAGCTTATTCTCTTCCGGTTTTATCTGGAAGGAAAGACGATCATTTCCAATGTATTCAAAACGCTACCTTCTACCCGGATCCATGCAAAAAAGATAAACAACAACTTATCTGTCGGTATTGAAACGAACAAACATGACCTTACAACCGAAAAAAAATTCTCCGGACGAAAACAGTTTTTAAAAAAATATACTGATATGTATCTGACCTCTCTACGCGATACCATCAACACACTTCAAAAACGCAAATTAAAGCTAGTAGGTGATCTGAGCGGGGGACTGGATTCCCGTGCTGTATTCTATGGGATCTGCAATATAACAAAAGATGCCGAATTCTTTACCGATGAGTTGATCTCGGGTAATGAAAGCCGTTGTGCAGAACATGTTGCAGCTCAATACAATATGAAACTTACGAAGATCAAATCATCACATGAAATGGACATAAACGCTATGTCAAGAATAACATTTCTTACAGGGTGCACGATCAATGCTGTTACAAATTTGGCATGTTATTATGACAATATTGAAAGAAAGAAAATCGAGACAAGCCCTGCAGTGAAATTCCAAGGTTTCGGTGGTGATTTTATTCGGCATCCTTATCGGCATATCAATGGTTACAGGTCATTAACATCAATGCTCAAAGGCAACTTTCTTATCGAAGGAGTTAATTTTAAAGAGGCCGAAAACCTATTGAATATAAATCATTCAAAAATCATTGACCATTTTACTCAAATTGAAGATCGTTATCCTGAGCACAATGTGAAGGATAAGGTCAAACATTTTTACTTTGATTATTACAATGGCTTGGTTTATTCGGGCGAAGAACGGGCAAGGATACATTTTTGGACAATCGAACCCATGATGGCTCATGAACTATTATCACTTTCTTTGCATCACATCCCAAGGAATAAGATCAATACGGAATTATTTATTGATTTTCTTAAATTGGTTGATAAGAAATCCTTAGATTCTCTTTTGCACAACTATTCATTCAAGTTGAATTCCATGTTAAGTATTAAGCTTCAGTCACTAAAAGAGACAATCAATGTGATCTTTAAATTCAACAAGTTTTCAAGACTTATTTCAAGTAGAATAAATAAAATAGTTAACCGTAAAAACAAATCAATATTCTTGGATGACCCGGTTATTTCGGAAGCATTAAAATTGTACAACGGATCAAAGATACTCCAGTCTGTTTTTGGCAGTTCAGCAATTGAAAAAGTTTTTTTAAGACCCGGTAAAAATAATATTAAACCGATCATTACCATCATTCTATATATTTCTGAATTGGAAAAACGCTACAGGGATAAATTAAATTGATATGTTAGATCCCATTATAGACATCGTACATTTTCTGGCTTCCAGGGAATGTAACGGACGGCGAACCGGAACTCCGGGTTCCAATGCCGCCCGGGACTATATTATAGATAATATGATGCGTGCGGGTATCGGTCCCGGTACCGCCAAAGGTTATATCCATGAATTTGGCGGACTGCCCGAAGGTGTGACCGGCTCAAACATCATTGGCGTTATACCGGGAAGAGGCAAGCTTAGGGATCGTTTTATTCTGGTGGATGCACACTACGATCATCTTGGTAAATACAAAACCGCTCTCAGATATTACCCGGGTGCTGAAGATAATGCCTCGGCAGTTGCCGCGCTCTTACATGCCGGCAAGCATTTTGTTGAAGCGGAAGAATATAACGATAATGACCGCCGCTCACTGATCATCACCTGTTTTGATGCGGAAGAACCCCCTTTCTTTAATTCCGAGCACATGGGTGTGGAACACTTCTGTAAAGACTTCCCCGAGATCATTGAACGTATTGATCTGGCCATCATTCTTGATATGCTGGGTCATCGTATGGGCGAAGGCCGCGTTCCGGAAAAATTTCAGGAGATCTTTTTTGTGATCGGTGCAGAAAAATCCGGTGTGGGTGCCATTCTTGATGAAATGCAAATTGCGGTCAAGAATCTTTCGCCGATGCGCATGGGAGCTCATGCTATTCCGCCTTCGGGAGATTATATCCCGTTGCATAAATATGACCTGCCCTATTTATTTATGACCACCGGAAAATTTCGTCAATATCACACCTGTCAGGATACGGCTGAAAAATTGGATTATCCCAAGCTTGAGGGTGTCAGTAATTATCTGGCTTACCTTTTTACGGTTCTCGCCGAATCGCCTCAGGAAGCGTTTGTTTATGACCGACTGGGAGAAAATGACCTCGTAACCTTAAAAACTTTACAGGGACTTTTTGACCGGATGGAAGATAACGAGCAAAAGCCCAAAAAGCAGACCGTCTTTGACCACCTGCAAAAGCGTTTTATCGAGGGAGATGTTGGCAAGAAAAGCACCAAATTGGACAATATAAAAGATTTTCTAAAACATGCGCTCAAACAGGTTAAGAAAGATGGAAATCTCAATCATAATGAACGGTCGAAGATCACCTATTTGATCGATGTTGTTGCGAAGTATATGTATTAGAAGACGTAAAACGTGACTCGTGACTCGTGACTCGTGCGTGAACAATTATCACTCAGGAGCAAGCAGTGTAACCCCGACGGACGGAGGGGTTAAACAAGTAATAACCCGGGATGAAATCCCGGGATTTTTGCAACCAATAAAAAAATAACCCCGAGTTTATCGCTTGCCGGTCGTAGCTTTAGCGTAGGCTGGAGGGGTTGAACCGTTAATAGCCTTGGGTTAAAACCCAAGGCTACTGATATTTTTAGGCAGAATAAAATAATCAATCCGTTATTTGCTCAACCTTATCGATGCGACCGATAAACAGGATAGTTTTCGTGTCTTCCTCATGCAGTACCAGCAGGAAGGGTTTATTAAATTTCACGGCATCATTCTGATGTATGCCGAGATCAAGCATGATCACGGTTACCGCTGCCGCTTCCGCACCGGTCTCATTGACATTCAGAAAAGTATTATGAAGGATATTCCCGACGAACAGACCGCCTGCTTGCGTCATGCGGCTGACGTCCACACTTTGAAATATCTCCCCGGCGCCAAGTGCTTGAAAGGTTTTTTTTAAGCTATAATCACCTTCGATCATTAATTTCGGGAATGATAGATAAATACTTTCATTCTCCCGGTTATCCAGCCAGTCTTCCCAATCCTCAATATCCATATTCTCTACAAATTCGTCAATATCTCCCGAGGGCATAATCATGGTCATGGCAAAATTCGAATCGGCGGCAAAGGGCATGGTGACGACATCAACCATTTCATCATTATAATAAGGAACGGTTATAACCGTACCGCTGTTCATCATGTCACAAAGCGTTGTGGACCCGTCGGTCACATAAAAAGTATCCGGGTGGGTCATACAAGAATCAAAACCCAAAGAGAAGGGTGCTTTAAAATAAGTCGCATTCGCTAAAGCGATCACCGTAGCTAACAGATCGTTTCCCGTGACTATATCATCGATTCTACCATTAGTATTATCATATGCCCAGTCGTTGATCGTATCGGCGGCCGCAAAGGGGTCGCCTGCAAAATCCAGATCTGAAACGTCACTGGCGAAATAAAATTCCATGGCATCAACGTAGGGCGTCAGCAAGTCGATCCCCGTTTGATACCAGATCGCCTGTGCGAGTGAAAATTCCACTTCACTGCTCTGTTCGTAAAGGTAAGCTGCAAAATATTTATACATCGATTTGATCTGCAGATCCGTATAGGATCTCAGATACATCAGATTTTTCAGCAGAGTTTCGGTCGATCCGGCAGAACCGCTGTACAATAATCCCATGGCATAGGAAATACTGATGGGAGAAATAAAGGTATTGGCCGCACTGTCCATAGGATTGCCGGCCATAAACTTGAACATGTCCATTCCGAAGCGGTTTATGCAGCGGGCAAATCCATCGTAATCATCCATCACAATAAAACTAAAATCCATATAGCCGAAGTCGGAAAACTCATCATCTTCCAACACTTCTACAACTTCAGGAATAACCTGGGTTGTTGAATCCTTCAAAATAGTAAAAAGGAGAGGAAGCGGGTTTATGACAAGATCGGCTTTATCAGATCCGACTTTCGGCGAAACATACATCACGCTGTCATTCCCATTCATCACAATAAATTCTTCCAGACTGTATATCCCGGCATCCAGCTGCAAAAGCGATGACAAATACGTATCGTTGAAAAAAGAAAGCTGCAATACATCCGTCGTCATGCTGTTTTTTGTGCTCAGATATGTAATCTGCACATGATGCGGCGTGTTTTCGGTCAGCACTTTTGATAATTCTTGATTCGATACGCCAAATTGAGCAACTCCTTGTTGCGCAGTTTGATCTCCATCAAACCAGGAGCACGCAGAAAAGATCACGAGCACAATCAATAAAAGGCTCAGTTTTTTCATTTTTATTACTCCTTATGTTTAACAATAAATATTTTAGAGTTTAGGAAAGTAAATGTCAAGAAATAAATGGTTTGGGGGTTTTTAAAAAATGATTGGATCATAAAATGATCTATTTTATTTGATATTTAAATATCTTGCTTGATGGATTAATTTGGACGGGAAGAAAGAAATTTTGAAATAATGATTAGCAGGGGTGGACCCATGTGTCCACCCAGATATATAAATTATTACCTCTTAAAATAAACTTCCTGAAAATCAATATTGACGATCGAAAATTAAAAAAGGTGGACCCATGTGTCCACCCGAATATATTATTATCTTATACTGCCCAAATATTATTTTCCGTTATCATACTACTTCCATTTCTCTTTCCAATTTATAGGATTATCTTTTATGTATTCTCTATAAATATCAATCTCATATCCTTTTAATATCCTGTCATCAAATGATCTTTGCCATAGTCTTTTATGAAATTTTCTCCATCCTTTTTCTTTTACTCCCCGAATATATTCATTGGTGGTCATTGTTTTATACCATTGAATCATTTGAGAAAGATTTGGATTTGTATATGGGCGGATACTTGGGTCCGCCCCTGCATTCGAATTGATCATTTCTTTTCTGGTATTAGGAAGAATCTCTATTAAAAAATGATAATGATTTGGCATAATTATATATTCATGGCATTTAATTCCCTGAAATTTACCCCCTAATTTTAAATACCATTTTTCTAACATTCTCCCAGCATCATTTAAGATAATTTGAGAGTTTTTTGCTGCACCAAATATACATAAACGATTTTGAACAACATTAGTAATAAAATACCAGCCTCTTTTTGAATAATCATACCCTTTCATTCTCATAGAATTTCTGTTTCTCATGCAACAATATAATAAAGTATTTTATGCAATAAAAACCTGCTCGATACATCTGTGACACAGTTCACAAAAACATTTACAATTTTTCCCAATAACAACAAAAAAGCCCTTCTCTCGAAGGGCTTTTATCTATTCTCAAAACGTGTTAGCTCGAGTTACGAGTTACGAGTCACGCGTCACGAGTTACGTATTTTTAGTCTTGTTCAATTGCGGCCTGTGCTGCTGCAAGGCGTGCGATCGGAACGCGGAAAGGTGAACATGATACGTAGTTCATGCCAACACTATGACAGAATTTAACGGATGAGGGTTCACCACCATGTTCGCCGCAAATACCTACTTTAAGGTTTGGACGAACTGAACGACCTTTTTCTGTTCCCATTTTAACCAATTGGCCCACACCCTCTTGATCCAGTTTCTGGAAAGGATCGTCTTTAAGGAGGTGTTTTGCAAGATAGACCGGCAGGAATTTGCCTGCGTCATCACGAGAGTAACCAAAGGTCATCTGTGTCAGGTCATTGGTGCCGAATGAGAAGAATTCAGCGCGTTCGGCCACTTTATCAGCAGTCAATGCGGCACGAGGAATTTCGATCATGGTACCGACCATGTAATCGATCTTGTCGCCTTTTTCTGTAAAGATCTTTTCAGCCGTTGCGCGGATAATGTTTTCCTGCAGTTCGAACTCTTCTTTTGTTCCAATGAGGGGAACCATGATCTCAGGTTTGGCATCGATGCCTTTCGCTTTGCAATTTAAAGCGGCTTCGATGATGGCACGGGTCTGCATTTCAGTAATTTCGGGATAGGTGTTACCGAGACGGCAACCACGATGTCCGAGCATAGGATTAGTTTCTTCAAGTGAATCAACTTTGTCTTTAACTTCCTGAACTGAGATTCCCATTTCTTTAGCCATTTCTTCTTGATTTTCCGGTTCATGAGGTACGAATTCATGCAGAGGAGGATCAAGGAGACGAACCGTTACGGGGAGTCCGCTCATTGCTTCGAAAATGCCTTCGAAATCTTTCCGTTGATATGGCAGGATCTTAGCTAGGGCTTTCTTGCGGCCTTCGATATCTTCAGACAAGATCATCTCGCGGATCGCTTTGATTCTTTCACCTTCAAAGAACATATGTTCGGTACGAGTAAGTCCAATACCCTGTGCACCAAATCCACGTGCAACACTTGCATCATGAGGAGTATCCGCATTGGTGCGAACAGCCATCTTTGTATATTTATCACAGAGTGTCATTAATTCACCGAAATCGCCTGAGAGTTCAGGATCGATGGTCGGGATCTTTTCAGCGTAGACTTCACCGGTTGAACCGTTCAATGAAATCCAGGACCCTTCTTTATAAAGAGTACCGCCGATGGTCATGGTACGTTTTTTATAATCTATTTTTACACCACCGGCACCCGATACACAGCATTTACCCATTCCGCGAGCTACAACAGCTGCGTGAGAGGTCATACCACCGCGTGCGGTTAAAATACCTTCAGCAACATTCATGCCTTCGATATCTTCGGGTGAGGTTTCAATACGAACAAGAACAACTTTTTCGCCTTTTCCGGCCCATTCTTCGGCTTCATCAGCAAAGAATACAATTCGACCGGTCGCAGCACCCGGAGATGCCGGAAGACCTTTAGCAATGGATTTTGCTTTTTCCAATTCTTCAAGATCGAAGACAGGGTGAAGTAATTCATCTAATTTATTAGGTTCGACGCGCATAATAGCGGTCTTTTCATCTATTTCATTGTTCTTGACCATGTCCATGGCAATTTTGACCATAGCTCCGCCGGTTCTTTTACCGCCACGGGTCTGCAGTAACCAAAGACGACCGTCTTGAATTGTGAATTCAAGGTCTTGCATATCTAAATAATGGTCTTCCAATTTTTGTTGGATCGTATCAAGGTCTTTATAAGCGGCAGGCATTGCTTCTTCAAGTGAAGAATAGTTTGCTGCGCGATCTTCTTCAGTCACACCGGCTAGAACTGACCAGCGTTTTGAGCCTTCGAGCGTGATCTGCTGAGGTGTACGAACACCGGCTACCACATCTTCGCCCTGTGCATTGACCAAGTATTCACCGTTGAATATATCTTCGCCGGTTCCGGCGTCACGGGTAAAAGCAACACCGGTTGCTGAATTGTTGCCCATGTTACCATAAACCATGGCCTGGACGTTCACTGCGGTGCCCCATTCGTCTTTGAAACCGTTCATACGACGGTAGACTTTTGCTCGATCGTTGTTCCAGGAACCAAAAACAGCACCGATAGCTAACCAGAGCTGATCCCAAGGATTGGTCGGGAAATCATGTCCGGTTGTTTTCTTGACAGCAGCTTTAAAATTGGTGACCATTTCTTTAAGATCATCAACATCAAGTTCGGTATCTAATTCAACGCCTTTAGCTTCTTTAGATGCTTCAATGATCTCTTCAAAGGGATCAATATCTTCTTTATTTTCAGGTTTCAAACCGAGAACCACATCACCGAACATTTGAACGAAACGGCGGTATGAATCCCAAGCGAAACGTTCATTGCCTGATTTGACTGCGAGACCGGCGACAACGTCATCGTTCAAGCCGAGATTAAGGACCGTATCCATCATACCCGGCATAGAAACGCGGGCTCCGGAGCGGACTGAAATCAGCAGCGGATTAGCTGAATCGCCAAAGGTAGCGCCCATGACCTTTTCCATGTGTTTAATACCGGCTTCAACTTCCGGTTTGATCGTTTTAACTGTTGTATCTACGCCATCTTTATACCAAGCTGTACAAACTTCGGTTGTAATAGTAAAACCTGCAGGAACGGGAACACCAATGCGATTCATTTCTGCAAGGTTAGCTCCTTTTCCACCCAAAAGATTCTTGTCGGTTGCTTTACCGTCAGCTTTACCGGCACCGAATAAATAGACATGTTTCATTTTGCTTTCCTTTCTTTTTAAGCGTCGAAATATAGCCGATTCAGGTTCGAAATGCAAGCATGATAATTGACAATTGACAAAGGACAAAGGACAATTAGAATGCAATTAATACGGTAGGGGCTCAACATGTTGAGCCCGATTGTTTTGAGCAGTAAAATTAACTATAAACGATGAACGATGAACTATAAATGATAAATCTGTTCAACCCCGTCGGGGTTGGTTTTTCCTATGATACCAAAATCCCGGGATTTCATCCCGGGTTATGTATTGTTCAACCCCTGCGGGGTTGGGGAAAATGGAAATGATAGCGCCTATATTATTGTTGAACCCTTTCAGGGTTCTATTAGACCTTCCGGCTGGTGCCGGTTTAGCCGGTCTGCCGGATGGTCGAAGGGTTATATCCATAATTTCGACCAGCCAGCACATGTTTTTCAAACATTCGATCTGGCAGGTCATTTATAGGAATCCCGAAGGGATTCAACAACAATATATGCGTTCAACGACAAAAACACACAACCCCGAAGGGGTTGAACATTAAACTTTTGCGATACGCGAAAGATTAGTTTGAGATCAATTAATATTTAATTCATTAATATTTTTGAGAATCGCATTGACATAGAGGTCCTGATCCGCCAGCTGGCGGACAGGATGACTATTTTTTTATTGGGTATTAAAATCCCGGGATTTCATCCCGGGTTATGTATTGTTTAACCCCTTCATTCGTCGGGGTTAACTTATTATCATTTACAGTTCACTGAATCATGAATAGATGCTTCGACTACGCTCAGCATGACAGGTCAAGTGGTTTTTTATTGCTCACGTTTAACGTCCAACGAATCACACCGAGTCACGCGTTACGAGTTACGCGTTACGTCCTCTTAAATCTTCTATCCAGCTCATCTATCGTCAAATTCACGATGGTGGGGCGTCCATGCGGACAGGCATAGGGTGATTCGCACTGGAAGAGTTGATCAACCAGATTCTGCATCTCTACGGGTTCAAGTGAATCACCGGTCTTGATGGCCGCTTTACAGGAATAGGATGCCGCCATATTGTAGGTTTTGTTGTGACGGGATTCTTTGTTCTCGCGATAATTATCCAGGATCTCCAAAACGACCCGGCCTTCATCGATATTCCGCAGATCAGCGGGCACCGCTTCGATGAGTATGGTGTTCTTACCGAAAGCACGCAGGGCAAAGCCCAGGCTTTCGAATTCATTGACTACATCACCTAGCAGAGAAAAATCGTCAGGTGATAACTCCAAAGAAACAGGGAAAAGCAGTTGCTGAGACGCTTGCGCTGATGACGCCGTGAATGTCTTCAAGGCTTTTTCAAAAAGGATACGCTCATGCGCAGCGTGTTGATCGATCACAATGATGGCAGAGGCAATTTGTGCAAAGATATATTTATTGTGTGCCTGCCAGAGGGAGACGATCTTATCATGTCCGTTCGACTTGTGCTGCGTATGCTGTAAATTATTATTGAACTGCTCGATGCGTCGCGTTAAGGGATGATCATCCGGCAATGCGGGCGGTTCGGGTGGACGGTTCGCAGGCATGGTATTCAAGGGCATGCGTTGCTGCTCAGAAAATATATTTTTATAATGAGTGGCCTGCTGTCCGAACGACAGGGTTACCGGCGGACGATCCATACTGGGAACTACGCGCAGTGTATCTTTCAGGATATTTGCCACGCTGTTGCGGATAAAATGGTAGACCTGCCATTCGTTGCGGTATTTTATTTCGGTCTTTTGCGGATGTACGTTAACATCAATTTCCTGCGGCGGTAAAAAGAGCTTAAGAACAAAGAAAGGGTACTCCCCTTTTTCGATCATAGGAGTAAAAGCCGCGTAAACCGCTGAATTCATCAAGCGATCATTGACCAGTCGATTGTTCACAAATAAATATTGTTCTCCACTTTTCCTGCGCACGAGATCGAGTCCACCCACAAAACCATTCAGGCTCATGAAACCATCGTTACCTTCTACGGCGATAAGTTTTTGTTCATAATGAGGTGAAAATACATCTACGATGCGTTTTTTTAGATCGGAAGGATCAAGAATAAAGATCTCATTATCATTTGAAAATAATTGAAAGCGCAAATTCGGGTAACCGAGTGCAAATCGACGGACTATATCAATAATGTGACGATATTCCGTATTGGGCGATTTGAGGAATTTACGACGGGCAGGTATATTGTAAAATAAGCGCCGGACTGTGATGTGTGTGCCTTGTTTCATCGGCACAGGTTCCACGCTTTGGATCTCTCCCCCATTGATCAGCAATCGGCGACCTTCGGTACTGTCTTTCTGACAGGTCTGAGCATCCGTCATGGACACCGAGGCGATACTGGGAAGCGCTTCTCCGCGAAAACCAAGCGTCTTGATGTTTTCCAGATCATCAAGCTGGGCGATCTTGCTGGTGGCATGCTGTTCAAACGCCAACAACAGATCATCTTCGCTCATGCCCTCACCGTTATCCACGACCCGAATGACATCCTTGCCGCCGGTCTCAATGGAGATCAGAATATCCGTCGCACCGGCATCAATGGCGTTTTCCATCAATTCCTTTACGACCGATGCAGGACGTTGAATGACCTCTCCCGCGGCGATCTTATTGGCAAGCTGTTCGGATAATATACGGATTTTGGACAATTTTTCTCCTGAATTTAGAGTGTAAATTATAATTATTCAGGAGATATAAAAAGGAAAAACTTATTAACACAAAACAAGCCTGTCATCTTGAGCGGATCCGCCAGCTGGCGGAGGAGTCGAAAGATCTATTCATGATAAAGAAAACAATAAACGACGAACTCTCGCGTCATCCTGAACAACGTCAGGCTGAACTTGTTTCAGGCTTGTTTCAGCCCCGCCAGCTGGCGGGATCCCGTAGGGAGATCTCCGCGAGCATTGCGATACGCGAAAGATTGGTTTGAAATAGACATTTCTAATAGCTTTAATAAATTTTTTAGAATCGCATTCTCCGAGAAATCCCGGATCCTCGCTTCACCCAGGCTACGCAGGGCAGGCAAGCCCGGGATGACTATTATGGTGATTTTCGTTACGAATTATGAATTACCACGGCATTTATGCCGTGGGTATAAGATCAAAAACTTTCTGGGTTTTAACCCATGCCTTTTAATCATATTTATTGGGGTTAAAACCCCACATTGTAATATGTAATAGACCCCGAGCTAAAGCTCGGGGTAAGGCAATATCTATTCAACCCCTTCAGGGTTGTAAAAACTGAGGAAAAGTGCGCCTATATTGTTGTTGAATCCCTCCGGGATTCCTATAAAAGACCAGCCAGCTCGAATGTTTGAAAAACATGTGCTGGCTGGTCGAAATTATGGATATAACCCTTCGACCATCCGGCAGACCGGCTGAATCGGCACCAGCCGGAAGGTCTAAAAGAACCCTGAAAGGGTTCAACAACAATATAGACGTTCAACTACAAAAACTACAACCCTGAAGGGGTTGAACAATAATCTTTTGCGATACGCGAAAGATTGGTTTGAAATAGACATTTCTAATAGCTTTAATAAATTTTAAGAATCGCATTCTCATTGAGATCCTGAACCCCGATGTCCACCGGACATCGTTTCAGGATGACTAGGTTTGGGGGCTCACGGACATCCTTTCAGGATGACAGTTATTCCCATTTTCATTAGCACCGGGTTTAAACCCGGTGTTAGTGAAGCAAAGGCTTCTTCTTTACATATCACAAGAAGTTCTTTTGAGTGAACCATCATTTTACGAGACGCGATAAATCGCGTCTTTACATTTCGTTCTTATAATTACACTTACCCCGAATTATATTTGGTATTTTCAATATATTTCCTTAACATTAATCCCTTTAGGGTAGTATTTAGTTTATTATCGTCAATTTGCGAGGTAAAAAATGCTCAAGGAACAAAACATGGCGGTGCAGGAGAATTTGGAAGAGCGAAAAACCGCTATCCGCCGCGCGAAGCGTGTTGTTCTGAAATTGGGCACGAAAGTTCTTTTATCACATTACCAGAGCGGCGGAAAGAACGAGGAGATCCTGAAACTTATCGACGATATCGCCGCTTACCAAAAAAAGGGGTACGAGTTCGCGATCATCACCTCCGGAGCCGTGGGCTTTGGTATGGAGATGCTCGGACTTGAAGCCCGTCCCAATGACCTGAAGAAAAAACAGGCGCTGGCCTCCATCGGACAAGCTCTGCTCATGCAGAAATGGAACGAATTGTTCGCCTCGCGGGGATTGAACACCGGGCAAATTCTTGTCACTTACGACATCATCGAAAACCGAAAACGTTTCCTACATACCCGCGATTGCCTGCTCTCCCTTTTCCGCTACGGCGCCATTCCCATTATCAATGAGAACGATTCCGTCGCGGTCGATGAACTTAAATTCGGCGACAATGACAATCTGTCCGCGCTGGTCTCTTCGCTGATCGATGCGGACTTGCTGATCCTTTATACCGATACCGACGGACTCTTTAACAAAAACCCGCAAAAGAATGATGATGCCGAACGCATCGGCTTTCTTGATAAGATAGACGACAAAACCTTTGACCTGATCGAAGATAAAATAAATGCATTTTCGCTGGGCGGCATGACCTCTAAACTGCAGGCGGCCTTACGGTCCACGCAGGGCGGCGCGAATGTGGTCATTACCAACGGCTTTACACCCAAACTCAAAGCCATTCTACGCGGCGAAGATATCGGGACCTATATTCCAGCTGATCAAAAATTCCAGAGCAAGCGCAAACGCTGGATCTTTTTTAATCATCGCGTCAAGGGCAAGATCTATGTGGATGCCGGTGCTGTAAAAGCACTGGTCACCGGAAATAAGAGTCTGCTCCCCGGCGGTGTCCTTAGCGCCGAAGGCGTTTTCCAGGAAGGCGAGATCGTAGGTATTTACAACGAGGCGCATGAGATGATCGCAAAGGGCATCAGCTATTACAATTCCTGGGATGTCGAGCGCATCAAAGGACGGCGCACTGGAAATATTAAAAAATCAGAAGTTAAACGTTATTATGATGAAATCGTACATCGTGACAATATGATCATCATGCAAAACAAGGAGTCATAGATGGTACGAGAACTGGCACAAAAAACCCATGCTGCTTATCAGGCATTTTTAGAGACCGGGACAAGTGAAAAAAAGAACGCGATCCTGGCATCCATTGCCAAAGGGATTGAAGCAGCCCGGGAAGAATTGAAACATGCCAATCAAAACGACCTGAACATCGGGCGCGACAAGCACCTGACTGCTGCATTTTTAGACCGACTGGCATTGAATGATGCGCGTATTGACGGTATGATCCAATCCTGTCTGGAACTGATCGACCTGCCCGATCCCGTGGGCGAGATCTACGAAAGCTCTGTCCGTCCCGCCGGTTTTACCGTATCAAGAATGCGCGTTCCCATCGGCGTGATCGGTATTATATATGAAGCCCGTCCCAACGTGACCATCGAAGCCGCCACCCTGTGCATGAAATCGGGGAATGGCGTTATTTTGCGCGGTGGGTCCAATGCCTTCCATTCCAACATGGCACTGGTCAAGGTCCTTCAGGAAGCACTGAAAGAAAATGATGTGGATGAAAATCTTATCTCCTATCTTGGGACTACCGATCGTGCCGCAGTGAATGAATTACTGCAACAGGACGATCTGGTTCATCTGATCATTCCACGAGGCGGTGAAAGTTTGATCCGCTCGGTCGTCGAAAAATCCCGTATCCCAGTTCTGAAACATTATAAAGGCGTTTGTCATGTTTATGTGCATGAAAAAGCCGATCTGGATATGGCGACCAAAATCATCGTCAACGCAAAGGTTCAGCGGCCCGCGACCTGTAACTCCGCCGAGACCCTGCTTGTGGATGCCAAGATCGCCAAGAAATTCCTGCCTAAAGCGCTGGCGCAATTGCAAGCAGCCGGTGTTGAGATTCGCGGTTGTGCCAAGACCATCATGATCTACGACAAAGAGGTCATTCATGCCAATGAAGACGATTTCTACGCCGAATTCCTCGATCTTGTCATCGCCGTAAAGGTGGTGGAAAATCTCGACGACGCCATTGCACACATTAATCAATACGGCTCCGCTCACACGGATGCCATTATTTCTCAAGAAAAAACAGCCACCGAGCACTTCATCCGGAATGCCGATACCGCTTCCGTCATTGTCAACGCCAGCACGCGTTTGGCCGACGGAGGCGTCTACGGTCTGGGTGCAGAGATCGGTATTTCGACCGATAGATTGCATGCAAGAGGACCTATGGGACTTAGGGAACTGTGCACATATAAATGGATTGTGACAGGACAAGGACATATTCGCGAATAAATTTCTTTTGCAGAAAATCATTTGTGTAGGAGTTCGGGGTTCGGAGTCTTTGAATAATGAATCATGAACAATTGAACATTCGAACAATCGAAGTTTAATTCAGAAATTGAATGATCGAATGTTCGGTGTTCGATATTCAGGGTGGATTGTGCTTGGTGCAGGGCACCTGCGCAATTGACAATTGACAGAGGACAATTGACAATTAATATTTTTGTTAAACGTAGGGGTTGGACATGTCCAACCCTTTTATTTTGTGTGTTAAATATCTTTAAGAATCGCATTCTCATAGAGATCCTGATCCGTCAGCTGGCGGACCACCGAACATCGTTTCAGGATGACGACCTTGGACTGTCATCCCGAGTCCCGATGTTTCGGGAAGGGATCTATTTATAATACTTAAAGTTTATAAGTGCACTGTTCAACCCCTCGACAAGCTCGGGGTTGTAGAGATGTTTGGGGTTAACATTCCCGGGATTTCATCCCGGGTTATTTTACGTTCAACCCTTCGACAAGCTCAGGGTTGAAACCTTCAAAATATTTTAACCCCGACTTTATGGAGGGGTTGAATTAGAATTACCCGGCATGAAATGCCGGGACATTGACACTACTAAAAAAACAACCCCGAGCTTGTCGAGGGGTTGAACAATTCTATTAAACATTTGTATCATGACAAGATAGAGATCCTAAACAAACCCTCTACAGGCCCCGAAGCATCCATTAGACTACCAAGTCCCCAAAAAAGCATTAAATTATAATGTTTAGAATCCTACATGGCGGAGTTGAGCAAGTCTATCCGAAGTT
>Ga0208904_1000106_pt1 | contig 70945 bp, 58 predicted proteins | sample AntAceMetag02UKB_FD_184774 | JGI IMG/M metagenome (GOLD analysis project Ga0208904, IMG submission 184774) | Saline lake microbial communities from Ace Lake, Antarctica - Antarctic Ace Lake Metagenome 02UKB (SPAdes) (version 2) | ecosystem: Environmental > Aquatic > Non-marine Saline and...
GATAACTATCTTAACCCAACATCCCTAATTTAGCCATATATGCTAAATTTTTGCAATTTAAGGCTCATTTTGAGTGAGAAACACGGGGAGAGTTTAGGCTCATCTTGTATGAGACAAGACTTTGATTTTTTTATCAAAAAATACTAAAATACAATTAAGAATTATTCAATTTTTAATAATAATAATAATATATTATATGACCCAAAAAACATTAATTGTACTTCTTGCTCTTTTAATTATATGTGGAGCCGCCGGTAGTTACATATACTTCCTTACTAAAGAGACGGGACAAGAACCAAAACTTGAAGAGACGAGTATTAATCCGATGGATCATTTGGTTTTTGAAGTTAAAAAGGAAAATTACAGCGAATTTCAAACCGACAAGGCATTTGGTAAATTCAATAGCTCAAAGAACACTATTGAGCAGGCCACAGCAGACGGGGTAGAACTGTCGTCCAGTAATTTATATTATGACTGGCTAAATATTACTGGCGCTATGCACATGATAGGGGATTACGAACGAGAAATTGAAATTCTAAAATGGTTTGCTGAAGCATATCAGGGTAATAGTATTTCACCGTCTAATTTAGGTGTCATTTATAAATCATTTGTAGTTAATAATGACTTATCTGAAAAATATTTTTTAATGGCCCTTGAGCGAGAAAAAAACCATTATGATATTTACTATAATCTTCATGAATTGTATCGGTACAACTTTGAGGATTCTAAAAAAGCAGTTGACATATTAGAACAAGGTAGGGAAAATAATCCAGATGAGAGAAAATTTGTGACTACTCTGATTGACTATCATCTTTTACTTGAAGGAAAAGATAAAGCCAGTCAAGTCTTGGATGAATGGCTAGTTGAACACCCTGAAGATTTTAGCTTAGAAGCAAAAATTGAAGGCAACTAAAACTATGAATAATCACAAGCTTGTCAACAACTTGAACAAAATATTGCAATGGCTTTTAATCGCCGTGACTGTCTCACCCCTAATTTTTCATAAATATTTCTATTACCCCTTCATTACTGGCAAGATTCTCTATTTCAGAATATTAATCTTTATTGGTATTTTGATTTTGGCTACTATTTTTTTTATAAGAAAAAAAATACAATTTAAGCCAAATAAAATTTGGTGGGCTTTCCTTGCCTATCTTTTTTTTATGCTTATCTCAAGCTTTTTTGGAGTTAGTTTTATCAGAAGTTTTTGGAGTAATATTGAAAGAGCCGAAGGAACGGTTTTCTGGATATTTCTTTTTAGCTATTTTAGTTTGTTAATTTATGCCTTGCGGGAAGTCAAGATGTGGCGATGGTTTTTTAGAGTTAGTTTAGCCACCAGCGTGCTCGTCATTGGTTATGGCTTATTGCAGAACTTCGGGCTTTTATCAGCTATTTCTACTACAGGCTCCAGAGTATCATCCACTTTGGGCAACCCAGCCTATATGGGTAGTTATGCTTTGATGCATTTCTTCATTGCCCTTTATTTAATTTACAAAGATAAGTTTATTGCTTGGAGAATTTTCTATGCATTAGCTTTAGTTTTTAATGTTTGGGCAATCTTTCTCACCCAAACAAGGGGGGCCGTTGTTGCCTGGATTGCTGGGCTCTTGATACTTGGTTTACTCACCATTTTTAGATCTAAAAAAGCTAATTTTAGAAGAATTGGTGTTATTGGGCTCATCATTGTTGTACTTCTATCACTCACCGCCCTCTTTTTAAAAGATACCAGTCTTATTCAAAGTAATGACACTTTAAAAAGAGTCACCAATATTTCTATCAATAGCTATACCGTCCAAACGCGTTTAGTCGCTTGGCGCACGTCCTTTGAGGCTTTCGGCGATAAGCCTATATTCGGCTGGGGCCCGGAAAATTATGGCTATGCCTTCAGCAAATATTTCCCTCCAGAAATTTATGTCGACAGCGGCTCAAGAATTTGGTTTGATAAAGCCCACAATGTTTTCTTTGAAAATTTGGTCACCACCGGCATTCCCGGCGTCATCTTATATTTCACCATTATTTTCCTGGCCATTCTCTATTTATTTAAATCCAAAAGATTTTCCGTTGTCACTTCCAATATCTTTATTTCCCTTCTCTTGGCGCACTTAGTGGCCAATATGTTTGTTTTTGATTCCGTCAGTACATATATTCTTTGGGTAGCCGTACTTGCCTTTATCATCAACGTCGGTGGTGAAAAGAATAGCCATCAGGAGTACACTTTTAATTTAGCCGGCAAAATAGGCTTAGCTACTGTTTTAATTTTCTTTTTCTATTTAAGTTATCTCATGAATGTCTCCGCCATGGTTGATAACCGTAATTTACTTTATGCCGAAGCCCACCAAAGAAGCGGCAATCATCAGGATGCCTATGACTATTATCTAAAGGCCATTGATAATAACAATTCCTATACCCGCTTTGAAATTGGTCGGGAACTGGCAGTTTTTGCCAGAAACGTTGCTGACAGTTTGCCCAACCACCAGGTTTCTCCCATGCTCACCAAGGCTACTCAAGAAATTCAAAAGAGTATCGCCATGGACCCGCATGAAATCCGCCATTACTACAACTTAAGTCAACTTTATTTAAAATCATATAAATTAGACGTCAGCCACCTGCAAAAAGTTATTGATCTTGGCCCCACCATGATCGAGCTTGCTCCCCGCAGGGCTCATACCTACTATCAAATTGGTGAAGCCCATGTTCTAAGAAAGGAATATGATCAGGCTTTAGAGAATTTCCAGCAAGCCGTTGAATTAAATCCAGATATAATCGATCCATATATCAATGTCTATGCCGCCACACTGCTTAAAGAAGACCAAGTATTGGCCGACCAAACCCGAGCCACCATGATCGCCATTAATCCCAATTTTTTTAACAGCGAGCAAGGTTTATTACGCTATATCCCTCTTTACAAAACTGCTGGCCGCCAGGATTTAATTATTGATAGTTTTGAAAGATTAATTCAATTAGCCCCTGAAAAAGTAGAATACGTTTCCAGCTACGCCGTCTATTATGCTCAACTAGGAGATAATCAACAAGCTGAAAAGATAATTAAAAGATTACAGGGCCAGGACCCTGCCCTTGATGAGCAAGTAGCCATATTTATTGGCAAGATATATAATGGAGAGTTTTTGAAAAAATAAACAAGCCCTTATTACAATGAAATTGTCTAACTTTAAAAAAGATAGTATCCTTCTTATCATATTGTTCTGTGCTCTTGTTATTTGGTCATGGAATATTGGTTCCACTGACCTTGTTAACGATGCCGCTCTCTATTCTTTCCGTTCTCTTGGCTACTATGATTCCCTGGCTTCAGATGAGCAAACTACGCCCATTCAATGGTTTAATGAAATTCCCTGGTGGGCCAATTTTTCCTTTCATGATGCTCCTCCTCTTGTTTTTGTTATTCAAAAAATATCTTTCTCTATTTTTGGTGATAACATTCTAGCTGCTCGGATCCCTTTTGTTATCTCAGGCTTGCTGACGCTTTTTTTAATTTATCTTATTTTACGCCAGCTTACTAACATTAAGGTAGCCCGCTTTGCCGCTGTCTTAATGGCTTTTTTGTCCTTTGGTACCTGGAGTATTATCAGTGGGTATTTAGAGGGGATTGAGATGTTATTCATTACTTTGACTCTCTATTTTTGGATTAAATATATTAGGAGTGACCGTAAGTATTATCTCTATTGGTGGGGTTTGGGTTTAGGACTGGCGCTTCTTTGCAAATACACCGCCATCTTTCTTCTTCCTCTTTTTATTATCCACGCCCTTATCTATCGTCGGAAAGTTTTTAGATTAAAAGAATTCTATCTTGCCTGCTTAATAGTTCTTATTGTTTTAACTCCTGTTATTATCTACAACATTGGCGTCTGGCAGACGCGTGGACACTTTGACGCCGCCCTTTCATCCATGCTTGGCCAAGAGCACCAGGATTTTTTTAGCCTCAGGGGCAGAAAGGCTAATTTTAACCTGCTCTCCAACCTGAGAATTTTTATTACTAACTTATCAGCCAATCTCTCTCCGCCCGTTTTAATCCTTTTTGCCCTTTCCCTTATATACCTCGTCTATCTGCTCTTTACCAAGAAAAAAGAGGCAGCCAGCATTGGACTCATTTTACTTGGTTTCTTTTTTCTTGTCCTCCTTTTTATTGTAAGTGGACTCGGTCTTCGTTTTATGCCGATCTATATCCCTTTTATTATTCTAATCATTGCTTTTGGCACTTATCAGTTTTATCAAATAGTCAAAGCCAAGGGATATGCCAGAATTCTTATTTATCTATTAGTTATCTCCCTTGCTTGGGAATTTACCTATAACATAAACTCCAATTTCCTTATTAAACCCCTTACCCAAAGTCCCTTGCTCTATACGCACACCAACCTAACTTCACGCAAACGCGGTTTTAATGCGCTTGAAAAATATTTGAAAGCCAATGTTCTTCCCCAGGGCTTGAAATTTGCCAGACCCACCAAGCTAGAAGACATTGATCATCGCTCAGCACAATTTTTAGCCCAAAACAGTATTATGTATTTCTATGATGAGACTGCTAACTGGTTTGCTCATAATTGGTATTTCAGAAAATATTCCAACTACTATGGTTTGCCCATGCTTCCTTTTTATCAACAAGCCAAAAGGCTTGAAATTGAAGATCCTATTGCATATTTTACCAGTCTTGGTGTTTACCATTACTACTATATCCATGCCGTTGACGACTCAGTGCTTGATCCAGTCAAAACGAAATCCGAAAGCAGAATAGCTTCTAACGGACTTGCCAAGGTTCTTGACAGCCGAGGGATAGAGGCGGAAGAAATAAAAAACTACCAAGGAGAGGTAGTCTTTCGCGTGTATAAGTTTAGTTCAAAATAGATCTAATCTCTATATATCTCCACAGTTTTTTCAAACATTTTTATTAAATCAAACTTTTTAACATTTTCTTTCGAATTTTTGGTAAACTCTGCTTGTTTATCTGTACTCTGAATTAAATTTACAATATTTCGAGCTAAGTTTGTAAAATCCCGCGCCGGCACCAAGATGCCGGTTTTTCCATGTCCGACAATTTCTGGGTTACCACCAACTTTAGTGGTAATCGTTGGTATGCCTGCCGCTTGAGCTTCAATTAAAGAATATGATAATCCTTCTTTTATAGAAGGCAACACATATATATCAAAAGCTTTTAAGTATCGACTGGCCTTAAATATATTGCCAGCCAATATGACATTCTTTTCTAGCCTACAATCAGTTATCAATTTTTCTAATTTTTCTCTTTCTTCACCCTCGCCAATAATTACAAATTTTAATTCTGGTTTTAGCTTGATCGCTTCTCTGGCTGCCTCAACTAAATATATCAACCCTTTGTTATTGTATAAATGAGCAATTGTGCCTATTAGTGGGTCATCAGCTTTACAAAAATCTCCCAATGTCTGGCACAGCTTGTCTTTAGCTTCTTTTCTATCTAAAAATTTCATATTATCCAACTCTATCCCATTATATATAACCCTAATTTTTTTCTCCTTACAAATTTTATGTTTTAATAGAGACTGTTTGTCGTATTCTGACACACAGATTAAAATATTTTTGAATTTAGCTGACAGCCACTCTGCCAGCCAATAGAATATTTTTTTGGGTAAAGACAAAGGTTCATTTAATACCAAGCCATGCACTGTATAGATAACCTTTTTAACCCCTGCTAATTTAGCTGCTACAGCCCCCATAGCGCCAGCCTTGCTGGAGTTAAGGTGTATAATATCAGGCCGTATTTTGCGACACAAGCGCCATACAGCCACAAAAGCCAGTATATCGTGGTATATATTGATTTTGCGCTTTAAATGGTCTAAATGGAAGGTATTAACACCCGTTTTATCCAATCTTTTTAATAACTCACCATCTTTATCTTCCCCGGCTGCCACGCATATCTGCCAATTATTATGCGAAAAAAAGAAGGCCAGATCAAAGATATATCTTTGTGCTCCGCCCCATTCAGATTGGGTGACTAAGTATAGTATTTTACTGGCTTGATTTTCTTTCATAGATTTGGTAAAGTCAGGATAATTATATTATATAACAATATAAGTAGATAGTGAAATTTTTGGAACATTCATGAATATTTTAGTAACCGGCGGAGCCGGTTTTATCGGATCTCATTTAACTGAATATTTACTAAATCAAGGGCACCAGGTGATTGTTCTTGATAATTTTTTTACTGGCTCAAAAGATAATTTAAAGCATCTTGAGGATAATCCAAATTTGAAGATTATAGAACACGACATTGTTGATATGCTTAAGAGAAAGAAACTTGATTTAGAGGAGTTTAAAATAGATCAGATATATAATCTGGCTTGTCCAGCTTCGCCCGTACATTATCAACATGATCCAGTCAAAACCGTTAAGGCTAATGTTCTGGGCATGATTAACATGCTCAAATTAGCCAAAGTAGCAGATTCTCGCATACTCCAAGCTTCAACTTCAGAAGTTTATGGTAATCCAGAGGTTCACCCGCAACCAGAAGACTATCTTGGTAGCGTCAATTGTACCGGGCCTCGTAGTTGTTATGATGAGGGTAAGCGTTGCGCTGAAACTCTTTGTTTTGACTATCATCGCGAAAACAAAGTTGATATCAAGGTTGTTAGAATTTTTAATACATATGGTCCGCGCATGGCAGTAGATGACGGTCGTGTTGTTTCTAATTTTATTATCCAAGCTCTTAAAGGAGAAGACATCACCATCTATGGTGATGGCTCACAAACCAGAAGTTTCTGCTATGTTGATGATCTGGTTAAAGGCATGGTCTCCATGATGGAGACCGGTAATTTTATAGGCCCAGTCAATCTTGGCAATCCAGGAGAATTTACTATTAAAGAATTAGCTGAAAAGATTTTAAAATTAACGAATTCAGGAAGTAAAATACGAGTAGCCAAGGAATTACCAAAAGATGATCCAATTAGGAGAAAACCAGATATTTCTTTAGCCAAAGAAAAATTAGAGTGGCAACCCGAAATTGATCTTGAACAAGGATTAAAGAAAACTATAGAATATTTTAAGAATAAATTAGTTAAATAATTGAAAAAGGCACATCCATAAATTAGAAAAAAGTAAATTTGACTAAATTCCCAAAATATCCTAATCTTAAACTAACAGCGATATTGCAGGCTATTTTTTAATATCTTATTATACCTATGTCTTCAACTTCTCGTCGCCGACTATCTTTCACTCTTGTATTCATAATCATTCTGGCCATTTTTTCAGTTATGGCCGATTGGCATGCCTCGCCCTTGCAAGAAGGGGAAGAGGGGTCAAAAGTACCAAGCTATATACCCTTGGCTGATTTTTGGAATAAATTTGATTATCATTTAGGCCTTGATTTAAAAGGTGGTACTCATTTAGTCTATTCAGCTGATACATCTGAATTGGAAGCCCGAGACCAAGATTCAGCTGTTGAGGGAGTACGCGACGTCATTGAACGTCGAGTCAACGCTTTTGGTGTATCAGAGCCAGTAGTCCAAACCAACCAGGTTGATGGTGATTACAGGATAATAATTGAATTGGCCGGGGTCAAAGACGTCAATCAAGCTATCGCCATGATAGGTGAAACCCCCTTGTTAGAATTTAAAAAACAAAACCCCGAGTATGCTGAGGGTGTTACTTTAACTGAAGAACAGCAAGCAGAGCTAGATGAATATAACAAAGAGGCTAAAAAATTAGCTGAAGACCTCAATCGCCGTGCCTTAAAAGGAGAGGACTTTAGTGCTTTGGCCAGCCAATATTCAGAAGATCCAGGTTCCAAAGACAATGGCGGCGATCTTGGCTGGGTCATACAAGGAACTTTTGTACCTGAATTTGATCAAGCTCTTTTTAAAGACTTGGAGCTAGGTCAAATTACCGCCACTCCAATTCAGACCCAATTTGGTTATCATATAATTAAAAAAATTGAACAACGGCAAGCCAGTGCAGAAGGTGTTTCCGTCGAAGCTACTAATGAAGACGGCCAAGCCACGGAGCTAAGCCTTGAATCAATTGATTCAGGTAATGATAATATTGAGGTTAGTTCTGCCCATATTCTAATTAAAACTAAAATTCCGGAAGACATTGTACCACCAGAGGATCAATGGACTAATACTGAGCTTTCAGGTAAGCACTTAAAACGCGCTTCAGTGGCTTATGACCAAAACACTGGTGACCCTGAGGTTAGCCTCGAATTCAATTCAGATGGCGCAGACCTATTCGAGCAAATTACAGAAGAAAATATTGGTAAACCTATCGCTATATTTCTTGATGGTTTTGTAATATCTGCTCCCAACGTTAACGAAAAAATTACAGGTGGCCAGGCCGTTATTACTGGTAGGTTTAATTTAAATGAAGCTAAAGAGTTGGTTTCCAGGCTTAACGCGGGTGCTCTTCCATTACCCATCAATTTGATATCGCAACAAACAGTTGGCCCAACTCTTGGGCAAGCATCAGTTAACAAGAGCTTGACTGCAGGACTGATCGGCTTAGCCCTTGTTGCCCTCTTTATGATTCTTTATTACCGCTTACCAGGCATTTTAGCCGTTGTCGCCCTGGCTATTTATACTGCAGTTGTGTTAATGCTCTTTAAATTAATTCCAGTTACTTTAACATTAGCCGGCGTGGCCGGATTTATCTTATCTATTGGTATGGCAGTTGATGCTAACGTCCTTATTTTTGAACGCTTAAAAGAAGAGCTTAAAAGTGGTCGCAATTTCAGTTCAGCCGTTGAAGAAGGCTTTAAGCGTGCCTGGACATCAATTCGTGACTCCAATATTTCTTCCCTTATAACCTGTGCTGTTCTTATCTGGTTTGGTACATCAGTCATTAAAGGTTTTGCCATAACGTTAGCCGTTGGTATTCTAGTTTCCATGTTTTCAGCTATTACCATTAGTCGAAGTTTTTTAAGAGCACTTAGTAGTAGCAAAATGGATAAAATGAGCTGGCTTTTAGGAGTTAAAAAACGAAAATCAAATTAATATGTTAAGAATTATCCAAAAAAGAAAAATCTTCTTTATCCTCTCTGGCATTTTAGTGGCTGCCAGTATCCTTTCCCTTATAATCTGGGGATTGAATTTAGGTATTGATTTTACCGGTGGTTCTTTGCTTGAAGTCAGTTATTCTGGTGACAGACCGGCTAATACCCAAGTCGCAGATTCTTTGGCCACTCTTGAACTTGGCGAAATTAAAGTCCAGCCGTCAGGTGATCGGGAAATGATTTTACGTTTGCGTACATTGTCAGAAGCAGAACACCAGGAAGTTTTGAACACCCTCAAGGGATCGCATGAGCTAACTGAAAACAGGTTTGAATCTATTGGCCCTGTTATTGGACAAGAACTTAAAAGCAAAGCTTGGATTGCTATTCTCTTAGCCCTTATTTTTATAATCGCCTACATTGCTTACGCTTTTCGCCAAGTATCAAAGCCCGTTGCTTCATGGAAGTATGGCATCTCTGCTATTATCGCCCTAGCTCATGATATTTTAATAGTTACTGGCATCTTTGCCGCTCTTGGATATTTCTTAGATATTGAGGTTGGTATTCTTTTTGTGACTGCTCTTTTAACTGTGCTTGGTTATTCAGTTAATGATACTATCGTAGTTTTTGACCGTGTCCGTGAAAACCTTATTTATCGACCCAAGGAAACTTTTGTAGAAACCATTAATCATTCAGTTAATGAAACCGTTAGACGCTCAATCAATACCTCATTAACCACTCTTTTAGTACTCCTTTCCCTCTATTTCCTAGGTGGTGAAACTATTAAAGATTTTGTTTTAGTATTAGTACTCGGTACCATTTTTGGTACTTATTCCTCTATATTCGTTGCTTCTCCTTTATTGGTTGTTTGGCAGAAATTGAGTAAGAAAAAATAGGGGAGAAATTCATTTTTTCCTATCAAGCCCCTAATATTAGGGGCTTTTTACTTGACAAAATTAGAAAAAAGCGATATGTTTAAGGGAATTAAAAAAATAAATAACAGAAATATAAAATAAAAAAAGGAATTAGCCGATGAAAAATACATATTATAGGAGTATACCTAAAGAACGAAAAAGCAAACAAAGATCAATCGAGCTATATCTTAAAGAAATTAGTGGCTTTCTGCCACTGAATCCGGAAGAAGAAATAGCCCTCGCTAAGGAAATTCGTAAAGGCGATGAAGAATCACTTGACAAATTAGTCAAGGCAAATCTCCGATTCGTGATTAGTGTTGCCCTGGAATACCAGGGGCAAGGACTACTGTTGAAAGATATTATAAGTGAAGGAAATTTAGGGCTTATTAAAGCAGCTAAGCGTTTCGACGAGACCAGAGGCTTTAAATTCATCTCATATGCCGTATGGTGGATTCGTCAATCGATCTTCCAGGCTTTAGCTGAACAGTCTCGTGTTGTGCGTCTGCCTCTTAATCGCGTTGGTGCAATAAACAAAATTGGAAAGGCGCTAGAAAAGCTTGAGCAAGAACAAGGAAATATTCCAAGTTTGATGTCGGTGGCCGATGAATTAGAAATGTCTTGCTATGAAGTCAATGATGTAGTTAAGGCATCAAGCCGACACCTGTCGTTGAATGAACCATTCAGCGATGGCGAAAGTGATAGCAATTGCTTATTGGACGTGACCGATGATCCTGGTTCACCACAACCGGACAAGGGCTTGATGCGGAAATCATTCAAGGTCGAAATTGAAAAAGTGTTACTCACCTTGAAACCTCGCGAAGCCGAAGTCATAAGTTTGTATTTTGGCCTCGATGGTAGTCGTTCGTTAACACTGGAAGAGGTGGGTGAACACTTCAAGTTGACACGGGAAAGAGTACGTCAAATCAAGGAGAAAGCTCTTCGCAGACTTCGCCATCGTTCAAGGCTGGAGCCCTTGAAAAAATATCTTGGATAATTTTCAAAAAAAGAAAAGAGCAGGATCCAAAAATGGACTGCTCTTTCTTTAATTTCTACTGAGGCATATTTAATTGTATTTGGTCGAGTATTTCATTGAATATTTGTAATGACTTTGTCACTACTTCGACCAAGATACTTAGTACCTCAGGGAGGATCCAATTGAACACTAGGAGTGCTAGCGCCAAAGATAACGCTCCCGTAAATGCTTTAAACATAAGTTTATAGCATAATTAATAACGGAAGAGAAATCATAGGGCGACGACTCCTATGTTCATCTGTACAACTTCCTCCTTTTTTGATTGTACGGACCCTTCCAGTACCTGGTAGCTTGGAATTACTACCAAATACCGGAAGGTATTGAGAAAATTAAATACCGCCAGACACTCCAGTGCTCGCGGTTCTTTGTCAATGTGCTATATGGACAATGGTTGAATTTCGATATTTCAGCCGTCATCTATACATCACATATATTAAATTGTTATTTACCTTTACCCTTAAATTATCTTAGCATATTAGCTAAGCCATGTCAAGCTTAGCCAAAAGATCCTTGCACAACTCTGCTTTTGTATATTTTTCCGCATTACAAATGCCAAGAGGGTATTCCTTATCATAGCCGTGATAGTCAGATCCTGCACTAGCTAGCAACCCATATTTTTTGACTAGTTTTTTTAATCCGTTAATTTCAGCTTGGGTGGTTTTAGAAGCATAGACCTCTATGCCATCAAATTTTAATTTCAGTAAATCTAATAAATGTTTTTGGTTATAGCTAAATTCTTCTGTTTTACATTTGGGATGAGCCAGTATTGCCAAGCCTCCAGCTTTCCTTATCATCCTAATCGCTGGTCTGACTGGCATATAGTATGATTTTTCAACGTAGCCAACGCAGTTCTTTGCCAAATATGCTCCAATAAATTCCGAGAAATTAGGAATCTTGCCAAATTCGCTTATCAACCTTTTCCTATTTTGAGGATGACTTAGTACTGCTCGGGCTAAATGTGGCCTTGTTATTATCCTCACATCAAGTTCATCTTTTTTAATTTGCCAACCTATTTTAGATAAAATTTTCATCATTGCCATAGCTCTTTTTTTTCTAGCTAGTTCACATTTTTTACTATACCTAATTATATCTTTATCAGTATAATCAATCCCAAGTCCCACAATGTGTGCTGACATCCCCTTATACTTACTTGAAATTTCAATACCTGTTATTGTCTTTACTCCATACTTTTTGCCGGCACGTAAAAAAACATCAGTCAAATCCACATTATCGTGATCGGTTTTGGCAATATATGACAAGCCAATTTTTTTAGCTTTTCTCACCAGCTCCTCTGGTGTTGATCTGCCGTCAGATGCCAGTGTATGACAATGTAAGTCGATATACATAAAAGTTTAAATTCCCTTATCTAATAAAAAAACCACAATCCCCGCTACGGCGCTCACTCCAGCAATTACCCAAAAACGCATCACAATTTTTGGCTCAGACCAACCTAAAGCCTGGAAATGATGATGGATTGGGGTTGAATGAAAAATTTTTCTACCACCTCTTAACTTTTTAGATAATACTTGTAGGATTACCGAGCCAGACTCCATTACCAATAAAAGACCAATAATTAAGAGCAACAAGGCCTGATTAGTCAGCATGGCAACTATTCCCAAAGTTACTCCAAGTGACATGGCGCCAGTATCTCCCATAAAAAATCTGGCTGGATTAATGTTAAACCACAAAAACGCCAATAACCCACCAGCTATCACTCCGCAAAAAGCAGCCAAGTCAAGTTTGCCTTGCATCATGGCAATTACTCCAAAAGCCGCAAAAGCAGATAATAGAGTACCACCCGCCAAGCCGTCTAATCCATCAATTTCATTTACAGAAAATGCTGTGGCTACAATTACCAAGATAAATACAGGTATATACCATAATCCAATAGAGAAATTACCCACAAACGGAACATGGAACATATCCCAATCCAGCTTAAAGTAAAACCAGAGTGCTCCCACAATAGCGATACCTGTGTATATAAGTAATCTATGAAATATATTTATTCCTCCTTTACCTTTGCTCTTTAAATCAATAATATCATCTGCCAGCCCCACTAAAGCCGCTGCAATTAGAGCCCCAAAAGGCAAAAGAGTTTCTGACCTGGTTAAAAAATTTAATTTCCCCAAACTACTTTCTGGGAAGAAGTAGTTTATATAGAAAAAAATTAATGCCACCAAAAGCGCTACAAGCCAGATTAAAATGCCTCCCATGGTTGGCGTACCCTCTTTGTGTTCATGCAAACTTGAAAAAATCGGTGTCTTACCCGTATTTCTAATTGATTTCCCCATTTTGTATTTATATAGATAATGGGTCATTAAAGGAGTCAAAGAAAAAGCTGCCACAAAGGCGATCGTGGTTAGTATAAGGATTTTAATAATTTGAAAATTCTCCATAATAGTTATCTATTTAATAAAACTATAAGCATGCAAATTAGCACTAATAGTATTTGAGCTATGCTAGTCGCTAGCGTTAGAAAATATGCGATTAGTTTTACTTTTATAAACACCAAGTATGCAATTATTGAATTTATCAGAGTCAACACAAGTCCTATCAAGGGAAAGACAAATACATGCCACCATGGGCCAATCAGGTCTACTCCAAGATATATAGTGTAGCGTAAAGCTATGGACTCGACTCGTGGTTCAACTGCGAAATACAAGCCTACCCACATAGCCAAGTTCAAAACAACACTTAATATCAAATTAGCTCTAATCAGCTTATTCCTAAAAAATAAGTTTGTCTGTAAAAATTTAAACATCATGTTTGTATTATATTAATTTTTAGCCAAATAGTAAAGGATTGGGGTTGTGGGTCAATTATGATATAATAAAAGTAAGAATTGAACTAGTTTTAAAACCTATGATCAACGATATTGATATATCCAAATCTTTAGTCAAAGCCAACGTTTTAAGCCAGGCCAAGATTAATAAATACAAAAAAGAAGCTCAAGCCAAGAAGACCCCGCTGATTGATTATCTTATCAGTGAAAAGATTATTAAAGAAAGCCAGGCCTTTGAACAAATCGCCAAACTAAAAAATTTGCCTTTTGTTGATCTCTCAACTGAGCTCATACGTAAAGATATATTGCAACTCATCCCAGAGCCCATTGCTCAGTCCCATCAGCTGGTTGCTTTTGATAAAAAAAGAGACACTTTAAAAATTGCTACTCTTGATCCAACTGATTTGCAAACCTTTGCTTTTATTGAAAAAAAGACAGAGCTCAAGCCAGATATATACTACACCACCCCTACTTCCATACAAAATGTACTCAAGCAATATCATAAGAGTTTGCGTGCTGAATTTGAAAAAATTGCCAAACAAGGAGTAGCTGACGGCGAACCAGAAAAGCTCAAAGAGATGGCCGAAGATCTACCTATCATCCGTGTAGTTGATACCTTCCTTGAATACGCTATTTTTGAAGGCGCTTCAGATATCCACATCGAACCCAGTGAAAAAGAAGTCGTTATCCGCTATCGGGTTGATGGCGTTTTGCGCGACGTTATGACTTTGCCTAAAAAAATTCATCCAGGTCTGGTTGCTCGCATTAAGATTTTAGCCAACTTGAAGCTTGATGAGCACCGCTTGCCACAAGACGGACGCTTTAAAATAGAAACAGAGGAATACAAGATATCTTTCCGCGTCTCCATTATACCTGTCTTTGATGGAGAAAAAATTGTTATGCGTCTTTTAAATGAGTCTAGCCGTATCTTAACCCTAGAACAACTTGGTTTTCAAGAAAGTCCGCTTGATATTATTAAAAGAAATATTGGCAAGCCCCATGGCATGGTATTAGTTACAGGCCCTACGGGATCTGGCAAAACCACCACTCTCTATACCGTCTTAAATATATTAAATAAACCAGGAGTTAATATTACTACCATTGAAGACCCTATCGAGTATCGCATGCCACGCGTTAATCAGTCCCAGGTCAATCCTAAAATTGGTTATGATTTTTCCTCCGGACTGCGTTCTTTTTTGCGCCAAGACCCCGACATCATCATGGTAGGGGAGATACGTGATAAAGAAACCGCTGGCATTGCCGTTAACGCCGCTATGACCGGTCATTTAGTCTTGGCCACATTGCATACCAATGATGCTGCTACCAGTTTACCGCGTTTGCAAGACATGAAAATTGCCTCATTCTTAGTAGCTTCAACTGTCAATGTTATTGTCGCTCAGCGTCTTGTCAGGCGAATTTGTTCTAATTGCATTCAAAAATACAAACTCGGAAGTGACACCATCAAAGAAGTTGAAAACCAATTTGATGTTAAAAGTATTCTTGATTCATTGCGTAAAAGCAAACTCATCAAACCAGGGGAGAGGTCTTTGCGTGAGATCCATTTCTATAAAGGCAAAGGCTGTAATCAATGCAAGGAAGGGTATAAAGGGAGGATTGGTATCTATGAAGTCCTGGAAGTTACTCCCGCTATCGGAGAGTTAGTTGTTAAAAACGCTTCATCAGAAGAAATCAATCAAAAAGCTCGTGCCGAAGGCATGTTCACCATGCTTGAAGACGGCTTCTTAAAGGCTAAAAATGGCGTGACCAGTATTGAAGAGCTTATTCGTGTTACCAAAGAATAACTATGGCAAAGAAATCAACCAAAGAAAAAAAAGAAGATCCTGTTGAAGAAGAATATGGTGATTTAGAGGAAGTAGAGGATATAGAAGAAGAAATTAAAGAAGAAAAAACAAAGGATAGTCATCAGTCCAGTAAAACCGTGATTAAAGACTTTTTTGTTAATCTTCAAACAGTTAGTTTAACTGATAAGATTTTTTTTATCCAAAACTTACGGGTAATGATCAAAAGCGGACTTTCTCTCGGTCATGCCTTAAAAACCATTGGTAGTCAAGTCAGTAATAGTTATTTTAAAAAAATCTTAACCGAGGTTTCACTAGAAGTCGAAAGCGGGGTTACCTTTGCCGACAGTTTGAAAAAATATCCACGTGTTTTTAATGATCTTTTTGTTAACATGGTGCAATCTGGCGAAATTTCAGGTAATCTGGAAGATGTGCTAGAAAAGTTGCACGTCCAAATGAAAAGAGATCATGATTTAGTTGCAAAAGTTAAAGGCGCCATGATCTATCCACTGGTGGTAGTTATTGCCATGATCGGCATTGGCACAGCCATGATGATTTTTGTCATTCCAAAATTAATGGTAATTTTTGAAGAGTTTAACGCTGAGTTACCATTTGCTACTCGTGCTCTTATTGCTCTAAGTAAATTCATAACCTCAAATGGCCTTATAGTCGCACTGGTTTCTATTGTTTTAACCGTTGGGTTTATTAAATTTGCTCGCAGCAAAAAAGGCAAACAAGTAATTCATAAAGTTATTCTATACACGCCTATCTTTGGAAAAATTAGTAAAAAAATTAATTTAGCCAGATTTTGTCGCACCACCTCATCTCTTTTAAAAACAGATATCCCAATAGTCAGGAGCCTGGAGATAACCTCGCTCGTTGTTAGTAATGTCTACTACAAAAGAGCTCTGCGCAAAGCCAGTAAAAAAATTGCCAAAGGTCTGCCATTGAATAAAATAATGGCTGACTATCCAAAACTTTTCCCAGGCACAGTTATTCAGATGCTTAAAGTCGGGGAGGAATCAGGTGCAGTTGATTCAGTGCTTGATGAAGTGGCTGAGTTTTACGAAGAAGATATTAATCAAGTCATGGAAAATCTACCAGCCATTATTGAACCCGTTTTAATCCTAGTTTTAGGCCTAGGCGTTGGTGCTATGGCCGTCGCCGTTATCATGCCGATGTACTCTTTAACTCAGACTTTTTAGGCTTAAATCTATGTATTTTTAAACAACAGCCAAGGATGGCTGTTTTTTGTAATGTTGACAAAATAAATATATTATGTTATTATTTAACTAGAATTAATTTCTCGTATATTTTTTGGCTAATCTTAGTAAATTCTAATATCTATTTAGTCAGTAAATATGCCATTTTTTAACATATGACTGATATTTTAGACAAAGTAATACAATCTCACGAAGAACAAATTAAAGCTAGCCTTAATCCAAGGGAATTAGTTAGTTTTATACTGCAAGACCTTTCTCAAAGAGAAAAGGAAGTGGTTCGTGCTCGCTATGGCCTAGAATTAGTCACCAAGGAGACGCTTGAAAGTATTGGTAAAAAGATTGGTATTACCAGAGAGAGGGTTAGGCAGATTGAAAAAATTGCCCTAGAAAAAGCACGTGCAACAAACGGCCTTGATGGCAAATTATCTGATTTAAAGAGCTTGGTCGCTAAAAATTTAAGTCAACACGGTAATATACGCTTAGAAGATTCTCTTTTAGAAGATTTACTTGAAATTAGCGACAATCAAGATATTGATAAAAATTGCTTACTTTTTGTTTTTGTTCATTTTTTATCTGATCACCTCGAATCTCTAGACATTGTTTATACAGATAAAGCTTGGAAACTAAAGAACAAAAGCCATGGGCATTTTGAAGCTTTAGTTAATGCCGTAAAAGACATCTTTAATAAAAGTAAGAAAACACTACATTTAAATGAATTAGAAAAAGAAGTCAAAGCTGCAATTGATGAAGATAAAATTAAAGAACTCCTAGAAGGAGTTGAAGACTATTCAAATGCTCTACACTCTTGCCTGGAAGTTTCCAAGCACTTTAAGAAGAACCTTTTTGATAAATGGGGCCTTATTAACTGGCGTTCAGTTAATCCCAAAAGAATGCGCGATAAGATCTATCTTGTACTTAAAAAAGATGAAAAACCATTGCATTACAAACGCATTGCCGATCGTATTAACGAAGAATCTTTTGATAAAAAGAAAGCTCATCCACCTACCGTTCATAATGAACTTATTCTTGATGAGCGATTTGTACTCATCGGACGCGGTATTTATGCTCTAATTGAGTGGGGGTATAAACCAGGCGCTATCTCACAGGTTATTGCTGATATTTTAGCTGAGGCTGGCGAGCCTTTGTCAAAGCAAGAAATAATTGAAGAAGTTCTTAAGAAAAGAATGGTTAAAGAAGGTAGTATTAATCTGGCTTTGCTTGATAAAGACTTATTTCAAAAAACCAAAGATAGCCAATTTACCTTAAAAGGTTAGTAATTAGAAAAATTTTGAAAAAGGACTCATAAAGTGGTATTATTAATACATATATTGTGTATAGATTGTTTTTAGACACACCCCACAAGATATTACTCTTAAATGCCACAGTTGTTAACGTTATTCTTTAATGGATTAACTGTGGCGACTGTGGCATTTTTTGTGGCCTAAATACCCGATAAAACAAATATGAATAAAATATTTAATTTTCTATCCGGTCTTAAAGACCATATTATAACGCTGGGTGATCATAACCCACTGGAAATCGCCTGGATTCTTTTTATTAATGGTGGTTGGATCATTTTTGTTATTACTATTCTCTTTGGCCTTTGGTGGACTTATCTTAATTATATCCAAAATAAATGGGCTTCAACCATCAAATGGACGCTTTTAGCCATTGATGTACCAAAGGAGAATCTTCAATCTGCCATGGCCGTTGAGCATGCATTCGCCTCTATGTGGCCTTTTTTTGAATCTAAAAATTTAATTGAAAAATATATTTATGGCATGTTTCAATTGGCCATGAGTCTCGAAATTGTCAGTATCGGTGGATACACTCAGTTCATAATTCGCGTACCAATTACTCACAAAGATATTGTTGAAGCTGCTATCTATGCTCAATATCCAAAGGCAGAAATTTCAGAGGTTGAGGATTACGCCGAGAGGCATAAGGGCCTAACTTTTCCTTCAGAAGAACGTGATCTTTGGGGCACTGAGTTTGTATGTGGCAAGCCTTCTCCATACCCAATACGCACCTATCCCTCTTTCGAGCATACCCTAACTCAGCAGTTCGCTGATCCAATGGCGCAGATATTAGAGGTTTTTAATAAGATAAATAAAGATGAAGAGCTGTGGATGCAAATTATCATCACTCCAATCAAAGAAGGATGGAAAAAAGAAGGGTATAAGATAATAAATAAGATTATTGGGGCTAAAGAGGAAGGTAAAAAAACATTTTTCGAAAATCTTTTGCTCTCTCCTTTGCACAACTTGGGAAAAGCAGCTGAAGATATGTTTACTTATGGTATGGGCTATGAGCCTGGTGCTATTGAGGCTGGCAAACCTCAAAAAGCTCAAAATGAACCCCCTAATAAAATGCTTTACCTAACTCCAGAAGAAAGGAATATTGTTGACGGCATTACCCTTAAAATGAGCAAAATCGGTTACATGGTCAAGATGAGAGCTGTATATTTAGGCAAAAAAGGAGAGCTTAATAAACCAAAGGTGGCGGCTACTTTTATTGGAGCCCTGCAACAGTTTTCAGCCATGGATATGAACTTTTTTATGCCAGAAATGAGAACCTTTACCAAAGCTAACTATTTTTTTGTTAAACGACGTGTCATATGGAAACAAAATAATATTTTACGTAATTTTAGAAACAGAGGGCAAACCAGTGGATGGGGAACTGGTTTTGTATTAAACATTGAGGAGCTTGCCTCGATCTTTCATTTCCCAATTCCAGAGGCATTGCCTGGCACAGTCAAAAAGGTTGAAGCCAAAAAAGAAGCTCCGCCTGCTGATCTACCAGATACAATTTTTGAAGAAGAACAAAAAGAGGCACAGGCTCTTGAGGAGGAGGATCAAGCCACGCCAGGTGGAGATACATTCAAGCCAAGCGATGTTAAGGCAGAGCCACCCACTAATTTACCTATTTAAATTTTCTTATGCCAAATGATCAAGACATAACATATTTTGCAGAAACTAATTTTCGTAATGAAAATCGTCGTTTTGGTATTAAGCGAGATGACCGCCGTCGCCATCTTTACGTTGTAGGAAAAACTGGTATGGGCAAAACCTCTATGATCTCCAATATGATTATCCAAGACATTCAATCAGGAGAAGGTGTGGCCGTAGTCGATCCGCATGGCGAATTGGTTGAAGGGCTTTTAAACACAATACCAACACATCGTTTAAATGACGTCGTGTATTTCAATCCATCTGACTTAGAATACCCAATAGCTTTTAATATTTTAGAAAGGGTTGATGATGAGTACAAACATTTAGTTAGTTCTGGTCTTATGGGGGTTTTTACTAAAATTTGGGCCAATATGTGGTCAGCTCGCATGGAATATATTTTAAATAATTGTATTCTAGCCCTGCTCGACTCACCAGGCAATACATTACTTGGCATTAATCGGCTTTTGGTAGACAAACTTTATCGTAAAAAAATTATTAGCAAAATCAAAGACCCAGTCGTCAAAGCTTTTTGGGTAGATGAATATGCTAATTACAACGAAAGGTTTCGCACAGAAGCAATTGCTCCAATCCAAAATAAGGTTGGCCAATTTCTCTCAAGCTCTGTTATTAGAAATATTGTCGGTCAAACTAAATCAACCCTTGACGTTAGACAGCTAATGGATGATCGAAAAATATTACTGCTAAATCTTTCTAAGGGCAGAGTCGGTGAGGACAATTCAGCTTTATTGGGCGCTATGATGATTACCAAAATTCAGTTAGCAGCTATGAGCCGGGTAGATATCCCAGAAGAAGAAAGAAAAGATTACTATCTCTATGTTGATGAATTTCAAAATTTCGCCACAGAATCATTTGCTGATATTTTATCAGAAGCCAGAAAATATCGTCTAAATTTAATTATGGCCCATCAGTACATTGCCCAGCTAACAAGTATTGGTAGCACTGGTGGCAAAATTACAAAAGTTAAGGATGCTGTTTTCGGTAATGTAGGTACTATTGTTGCCTTTAGGATTGGCGCTCCAGACGCTGAAGACTTGATTAAGGAATATGAGCCATACTTTATTGAAGAAGATTTAATCAATCTAAGCAAATACCACATCTACCTCAAGCTGATGATAGATGGAGTTTCAAGCAAGCCATTCTCAGCCGTGACTATTCCGCCAATGGATATCGAAAATAAATCCGAGTTGGATAAAATTATACGTGTTTCAAGAGAGCGCTATGCAAATCCACGCAAGGAAGTTGAGGAAAAAATTATGCGTTGGTCAGGCGTTGAGGAGATGATGCAGGACTCAGCCGATGAACAAAAACTTACAGGTGAAGAAGCCATGTTCAAATCAGGTTATGTTGGTGATAAAGGTAAACCTGCGCCAAAGCAAGAAGCTACGTCTCCTAAAGAAGATATTGATCCCAATGAGGGGAAAAACAAAGCAATATGTGATAATTGCCAGGATGAGATTTTTATTAAATTCCAACCAGATGACAAGCGTAATGTTTTTTGTGCTGACTGTTTAAAGGATTTTAAGGCTGGTAAGATTAATGTAGCCAAGCTTGCCAAGAGAAATATTCCAGCCAAAGTGAATGACGGTGTTATTCGCCCAAATACTCCACAGGCCGCGCAAGAGATAAGCCAAGCAAAAGTTGATCCACCAGCGCCATCAAATTCACAAAATGGTGAAGGCCCTATTGATCTTAAGGGCCAAGAGCTTGAAAAATAATTATACTCTTTAAAATTTCATGTCACTCATACAGTCTATAATACTCGGTATTGTTCAAGGTATAACTGAATTTCTACCTATATCCTCAAGCGGGCACTTAATTTTAATGCCACGCATCTTTGGTTGGCAAGATCAAGGTCTCGCTTTTGATACCTTGCTCCATTTAGCTACTGCCGCAGCTATTCTAGTCGCTTTGCGTAAAGACATCCGCCAAATTTTAACGGCATTTAAATTTAAAAAAAGAGACAAAAAAGAAAAAGAAAACTCACGTTTACTTTTACTTATTATCATAGCTATTATACCCGCGGGTATAATAGGTTTTTTATTTAATGATTTGATTGAACACAGCTTGCGTTTACCTCAAATTGTAGCCTTCTCACTTATTTTTTGGGCAGTCATTTTATGGTTTGCCGAGGTTTATAGTAGAAAACAAAAAAACAAGACAGAAAACCTAGAAAAGATTAGCCTGAAACATTCTCTTTTAGTTGGCTTTATGCAGATCATTGCCCTTATTCCAGGCACTTCACGTTCAGGCATTACCATAACTGGCGGTCTTTTTTCCGGATTAAACAGACAGATGGCTGTTAAGTTTTCTTTTCTCGTTGGCTTGCCGTTAATTATAGTTGCTGGAATTTTTCAGATCAGCCAGCTTGCCAACCAGGGTATTGTCTGCCAAGACATTTTGCCTTTGGTTGTTGGTTTTTTTAGTGCTTTTTTATCCGGTCTTTTGGCCATCCACTTACTTCTCTGGCTGGCCGCCAGAAAAGGTTTTAAAATTTTTATTATCTACCGCATAATTCTTGGTATTATCATTTTGATTATCTTCTAGTTATTTTTTTAAAAAAATAACTAGAACAACGCACTTTGGTGCGTTTTTTGCTATTTTTCTCCATAAATGTTAATTTAGAATTAATCACATTTATGCCACATAAGCGTATTTTTATCAAAGTCCATGGCAGTGTTATCGGAGTGAATTTCCGTTATTACACAAACAAGCTTGCCAAAGAGCTTGGAATTTATGGATACGTTAAAAATTGTCCTGATCATACTGTTGAAATCCAAGCCGAAGGTGCACAGCACAAATTACAAAAACTTTTATCCTGGGCCAATGCTGGCCCCAAAGATGGCAGAGTTGATAAAGCAGACCATCAGTGGCAAGAAACTAAAAATGAATTTGATGATTTTAATGTTTTGTATTAATTTATGACTTATCATACTAAATATAGATTACTTGAAATTTTTCCAGCTACCTTAGTTTGGATTACTTTTATATTTATTATACTTTTGTCTTTTTTTGAGCCTGTTTTGGCAATTTATATAATTATTATTTTTGATTTTTTATGGTTAGTGCGCATTATATATTTTGTAGTGTATCTTTATCTGACTTGGAAAAGATACAAAAAAGCAATAAAAATTAATTGGCAAGAGAAAATACAAACAATGACTGGCCATGATGATATCTACCATTTTGTATTAATACCTACATACAAGGAACCCAAGGAAGTCATTTATGAAACAACCAAAAGTTTGGTTAGCTCAAAGTATGATACAAAAAAAATGATTGTGGTTTGGACACGCGAGCTCAGAGGGGAGACACAAGAATACAAAAAATGGGCAGAAGATCTCAAGGAAAAATACAAAGATACTTTTTTGGCTATAGACTTTTATATCCACCCAATATCGCCCAAAGACGAACTACCAGGCAAGGGATCAAACTCATCATGGGCTGCCAAAAAAGCGCAAAGAGATATTATAGATAGGCTTGGCATTGCATATAATAAAATTATCCTTTCACTTTTTGATAGCGACACAGTGGCTCACCCGCAGTTTTTTGCCAATTTAACATATAACTATTTAACCCAAAAAAATCCAGCCCAAAAGGCATATCAGCCAATGGCCTTATACAACAATAATATTTGGGATGCCCCGTCTTTTAGTCGGGTAGTATCAAATTCTACTACTTTTTGGCTTATGGCTGAAATGGGTCGCCCAGACCGATTAATGACATGCTTCTCGCACTCTATGAGTTTCGAGGCGTTGGAAGCAGTCGGATTTTGGGATACCAACGCAGTTGTTGAAGATTCACGTATATTCTTACAATGCTTTTACCATTATCAAGGGAATTTTGAAACAGTTCCGATTTATGTGCCGGTTTCCATGGACACAGTTTTAGGTGATAATGTGTGGGAGACAATAAAGTCACAATACAAGCAGATGCGACGCTGGGCATCTGCGGTAGAGCATTTTCCTTATGAAATTATGCATTATGCTAAATACCCAGGCATCAGTGCATGGAAAAAACTTAAAATGCTTTTTGTATTATCCGAAGGACTGTATTCATGGGCAACCGCTCCCATAATTATTACCGTTCTTGGTTGGTTGCCATTAAGAATAGCCGAGTCATATGATATAAATTCAGTTCTTATTCAAAAGGCGCCCTTTGTGCTTGAAAACCTAATGACTTTGTCCATGCTGGGTATTTTGACCGGAGCTATCTTTAGTATGACCTTAATACCCAAAAAACCGTCGCATAAGCGCGGTTTGTGGCGTTGGCCGATGATTATCCTACAGTGGCTTTTAGTGCCGATAACCATGGTAGTTTTTGGTTCTTTGCCTGCGATTGAGGCACAAACACGAGTAGCTTTGGGTAAATATCTAGGGTTTGACGTTACCAAAAAAACAAGAAAGTAATTTATTTTAAATACCCATTAATATAACTTTTACTATCCATTTCTTTTTTACCTTGAGGCTGTAATTTAAATATTTCTAAATATGAATCTTTCTGGCACTTGACCAGGAGTTTTTTATTTTCTTTGAACAATTCGCCTAATTTTGTATTGTCATTCTCAATTCTCTCTCTATATATTTCTATCTCATTAAATTTAATATTCTGGCTAAATATCCCAGGCCATTTTATGTACGCCCTCCACTGGTTATATATTTCATCTGCAGGCTTATTCCAATCGATCTCCCCATTCTTTTTCTCTATTTTTTTGGTATAGGTGGCCTTATTGTGGTCTTGCTCATTTAATTTAATTTTTTTTGAAATATATTTAGGTAATAGCCTGATTAAAGTTTTAGCCCCTAGCTCTGCTAGTTGCTCTATTAAATCTATATATGTTTCGTCTCTGTTAATTTCATATTTTTTAATATCAACTATGTCCCCATGATCCATCTTTTCATCCATTTTAATAATTGTTACTCCAGTTTCTTTATCTCCATTCAATAAAGTATATTGAATAGGGGATGGCCCCCTATATTCTGGCAGGAGAGATGGGTGAATATTTAATGCTCCGTATTTGGGAATTTCAAGAATTTTTTTTGAAATAATTTCTCCGTAATCAGCTATGATAAATATATCAGCTTCTTTTAAAGGAATATCCTTATATTCCCCCTGATAAACAGATATCTTATTTTTCTCAGCCAATACTTTTACAAGCGGGGGAGTCATCACTTTTTTTCTGCCCACTGGTTTGTCGGCTTGGGTAACTACAGCCAATATATTTAAATTTGCTTCAATCAATTTACTCAAAACAACCTCTGCAAATTCAGAGGTGCCAAAGAATACAACTTTTAACTCTTTATTAGGCATTATTCAATTAATTATTTTATCCACAAATAAAATTCCATCCAGATGATCGATCTCATGTTGTAACACCCTGGCTGGAAGTTCACTATGTTTCTCTTTCTGTTTTTCTCCTTTTATATTTGTGTATTCCACAGTTATTTTTTTAGGTCTTTTGACCTTGCCATAAATTCCCGGCACTGATAAGCATCCCTCTTCTATTATACTTTTAACCCATGATTTTTTAAGGATTTTAGGGTTAATAAAGATACGAGCATCATCTCCCATATTTACGCATACTATACGTATTAGTTCACCAACTTGTGGTGCCGCTAACCCAGCTCCATCAGCTTGATACATGGTTTCCTCTAAGTTTTGGAAGAATTTTTGCGTTTGGGGGCTATTAATTTTTTCAATATCAAATTCCTTAGATTTTTGTCTAAGTTCTTTTTCGTATTTATTAGTTGTTAGAATATCGAGGATTGACATAGGATTTTTAATCAAGTAATGTTTTTGGGGAAATATCAATTAGACAATTACTCGGAATGGATTTTATTAGAGAATTAAAATCTTTCAAATCCTTTAACTTTAATACTATATTATATTTAAATTTCCCTCTAATTTTTCTTCGTGTAATCGGTAAAGGAAAGCTGATCTCAATTTTTGGGTTACTTGCCTTATTTATTTTTTGATAAATTTTTTGAGCTTCGCTTTCCGCCTTTTTTTCTGATTTTTCTAGAACACTTAATTTTATTAAATCAACAAAGGGTGGATATGAGAAGTTTTTACGGAAATCTAATTCTTCTTTATAGAAAATGTTGGGGTTATTCTCTATTATTGATTTTACAATATAATTTTCAATAGAGAAAGTTTGAATAATTATCTTAGCATTTTTTGGGGCTAAGGTCAATATTTTAGACATTAAGGAAAAGGCTTTTAAGGATGTACTAAATTCAGCGTGTCCCCACAGTTGGTCGGCATTAATTATTCCCACTAAACCAATTTCCCCCCAAGGTATCTTGTCCAAGGCAAATTCAGTTCCAATAATTACATCAGCTTCTATATATTGGCTATTTGATTCCACTGTTTTATCTAAAATAGCAATTTTAATTTTTGGCAATATTTTTAATAAATTTTGTTCAATTTTTTGAATTCCCAAGCCTTTTGAGTGGATATTTGGTTTTTGGCATTTAGGGCAAAAAGGAGGAACCTCTTCTTTGTTTCCGCAATAATAGCATACCAACTTATTATCCCTATCGCGTATTAAAGGCAGATTGCAATCTCTGCAAAGAAAGACATAGTTGCAATCCTTGCAAACGGTGCTTGAAGATTCACCTTTTTTATTTATAAATAAAAAGACTTGTTTTTTATTTTCCAAAGTATTTTGAATCTCTTCTTCAAGTTTTTCTCCAATAAATGAGTAATTCTCTTTAGTAAATTCATTATTTAAATCTTGCGATATAATTTCTTTGGATAGTTTCTTGGGTAATTGCTTTTTAGATGTATAATAGCTTTCAACTGATGGGCTGTTACTGGAGAATATTAGCTTGCCACCACTTATCTCAATAATTTTTTTTGCAACCACCCGCACATCATATCTTGGATTCATGTCACACTGTTTGTGATCATCTGACTCTTCCTCGTCTATTATAATATTTTTTAGATTAGTGAATGGGTAAAAAATAGCTGAGCGCGTACCAATATATATGTTATCTTTACCGCCTAAGCATTCTTGCCAAATTTTGAAACTATCTTTACGCTTGAGTTGCCCATGTATTGCATTGTATTTTCTTATATTCAAACTCTTAGCCATTTCTTCAATTTGAAAAATTCTAGGAACTATAATTAAAATTTGTCCCTTTCCTCTTAAACTTTTTTTGTAATGCAAGTTTTTTTCTTCTATATTTTTCCACCATAAGTATTCTACCTCCTTTTTCTTTTTCCGGCTGGGCTTAATCTCTGTATATTTAAGACCTTTTAAGCTTTTGGGCATGTTGTGGTGTACAAACAAAGTGGCTGATATGGAATAATATAAAGCAAGTTCTAAAAATAGTTTAATCTGATTTTCACTAAATACAGCCTGGGGAGTAATTATTTCAACTATATTCTTTAAAAAACGTGGATTGATCTTTATTTTCTTATCTATCGCAGCTACTGTCCCCATTATTAGGTTATTGCGCAAGGGGATTCTAACTACTTGCCCAACCTTTATTTTATGCGCTAAATCAGCTCCTACTCTGTATGAAAGTAGAGATAATTGCCTGGGCATCTTTTTGGCTGGTATTACGTCAATTATCATAAATTGCTACAAGTTGATTATATCAATCCTGGCATATTTTAAAAGCCCAGTTTATAATATGAACTGGGCTTTAAAAAAATTGATGTTTAAAGATTAGTTTGTCATGGCTACTGCGTCTCCATTGTCGTGCAGGGCAAGTACTTTGTCGCTAATGCGTACAACATTCTTAAATTGATATCCAAGTCCCCGAAAATCACCTTCAGAGCCAAAGGGCCTTTTCAGTCCGTCAGAAATTACATAGACTGTCGGACTTGATTCTCCCACTACTAGTTCGCCGTCGCGTAACATCACCGCTTCTTTGGTTGTGTATTGCTCCAACTCTTTCGGGTCAGCTGGGATAATTTTTTTTGAACTATAATAAATAGCTAAAAACTCTCTTGCTAAAATTGGTCGCTTGATTCCGTTTTGAACATAATATATTCCGCCGGTTGTACTATCTTGTAAAAGTGCACCTGTTGGGTAGGCATTTTTGGCACTAATTGGTCTACCAACCTTGTATGGGAAAATATCTTTACTTTCAACAGATATTATTTCTTCTGGATTAAAACCAAGTAGCCTAAATGTTTCCTTTGAATCTATTGGTCGCAAGGTGTCATCATCTAAAAGATATATACCGCCAGTTGGGATCTGGAGTAATGAATAATTGGGATGCTCAATTGGAGCACCTGTTGGATAATTATTCAAATCGGCCGTCTTAGCTGGTATTACTATATCAAACGATGGATAACGTGATAAAAAGGCTGACTTTGAAAGAAAGGGATATTTTTTGCCATCGCGTATCAACCAAATACCGCCGTCCTCAGCATTTTGTAGAAGAGCCCCGTTTAGATATGAAGCCGAGAACCACTCTTGCCAGATGTCGTATAGATTTTCATTACCATGAATATGTGGAGTATATGTGTAAAGGGCGCGTGTCGCATCATTTTTCATGGTTACTTTGGTACTGTCTATGGTATATGTTGTATTTGCTTGGTATTTAAATTCTTGTGGGTTGTCAAAATAGTAACGAGTTCCGCCTGCTCCCCAATCTACTTGATTTGTAAATCCCTTATACTTCTGTACTTTAACATCTGTTTTTTTACAGCTATCACATATGCCATAGCCAGTTGCCCAGTCATATTGACCCTGGTTGGGGGTTTTGTCTTCAACTAAACTTTGTTCTTTTTGCAAAAGAACCATGATGTATTTTGGATTTATTTTATGCAATCTAGCTGAATCATAGATAGCTTGAGCTGCCATTATGCGGATATTTGGGTCAACATATGTAGCTAGCGCGCTATTCTTTAACTTTAAGAAATCCTGAATTTGTCCCATATCCATTGATCTGTAGTTTGTTAACTCATGATCAGACAGTATAAAGCTTGGATCAAATTGAGCTAAGGCTGGGCTAACTCCTAAGAGTAGGGTGGATATCCACACAATGATTAATAGAAATTTAAGAATTTTTGACATAAAGTTTAAACTAGGGTTAAATAGTATTATATAATTAGTAGTATAACAAAAAAACACTAAAACAAAAAATTGAGGAGGCTACATGCTATCATTAATTACCAATAATCCGGCAGAAGCAGTTGCTGTCGCGTGTGTCATTTTGTTCCTTGGCATCGCGTTTTACCTACTGAAAAAAATGGGCTTGATATAAAAGCCTGTAAAAAAGATGGGTGTCAGAAATTTTTTAATAAGCAACACGGATAAATATTTGTGTTGCTTTGCTTTTAAATGATCCCAATGCTACAATAATTACTACTTATGATCTCTGTGATTATAACCTCAAAAAACGAACCCAAAACTATTGGCCGTGCAGCCCAAGCTTTTTTAGATGAGGATTATTTGGGTGATAAATTTGAGGTTATTGTTATTGCCCCAGATAAAGCCACCCAAGAAGCTGCTAAAAATACCGGAGTGAAAGTTCTAGAAGACACCGGCAAGGGGAAGCCAATTGCTCTTAACCTAGCCATTCAAGAAAGCAGGGGAGACACATTAATTTTTTCTGATGGTGAGGTGTGGATAAGTCAGGGTGCTGTTAAAGAACTACTTAAAAATTTTGAAAATGGCGTAGTCACGGGTCATCCAGTTGTAGACATGCCAACTCAAGATAAATTCGGTTTTTGGCAGGATTCTTTGATTGACAGAGCTGATTGCATAAGAAAAGAGAAAAGTAGTCATCATCAATTCATTAATCTTTCAGGTTATCTTTTCGCAGTTAAAAAAGACTATCTAGATAATTTTAAATTTCCAAATAATCTTTTAACTGAGGATGAATACCTCTCATACTATTTATGGCATCAAGGACACAAGATTGCCTATGCAGCCAACGCCACAGTTAATGTTAAGTTTGCTAAGAATTATAAAGACTGGCTTAATCAAAAAGTAAGGACGCTTGGTGGCTCATATCAAATTCCTAAAGAATGGAAAAAAAATATCGCCATGCGCTCTTTCCTTAGGGAGAGCAAATACGGCCCTTCTTTTCTTTTTACCTATGGCCACTCTTTAAAACAGAAATATTGGGTAATTTTACTGCTTTTCGCTCGCTTGCACGCTTGGTCAAAAGCCTTCCTGTCAGTTAGAATTTTTAAAAAAGATGCATCAGTACTGTGGAAAAGAGTTGAAAGCACTAAATAGTTAATTTACTTATACAAAAATTAAGGCCAATATTAGCCCTAATTTTTGTATAAATCGATCTATTGACAATATCGCTAATATGTATTAGTATTTTTAGCATTGCAGATAATATCAAAATATATGGATAATGCCCAAGCATATTTAACCGAGGAGGGCCTTAAAAAAGTCAAAGAAGAATTAGACTATCTTGTAAACACAAAAAGACATGAAGTCGCTGATCGTATTGAAAGCGCTAAAGAACTAGGGGATTTAAGTGAAAATGCAGAATATTCAGATGCTAAAGACGAGCAAGCATTTCTTGAAGGCAGAGTCGCAGAACTCACCAGTCTAGTTCGAAATGCCGTTATTATTGAAAAAACCGCTAAAAACAGCAATGGTCAAATTTGTGTTGGCTCAACTATCGAAGTTGAAGACGACAAGGGCGGCAAAAAGACGTATAAAATTGTTGGGAGTCAAGAAGCAGACCCGGCAGCTGGTTTGATTTCTAATGAATCTCCAATCGGCCGTGCCTTTATTGGCAAAAAAATTGGCGAGACCGCTGAGTTCCAGGCCCCAAGGGGGGTTGTTAGTTTTAAGATCATTTGTATTAAATAGTTTTTTAAAAAAACATACATTTTTTATCGCGCAAAAAATATGATATAATATATCTATGCGCGAAGACAATCAAAATTTAATTTCCGAAGGATTACCAGAGTGGAAACTTAAGCTCTCATATTTTTACGTTAATCACAAAATCAGCATCAAGCGCGGGCTGGTTTTTTTTCTTTTCTTTGCAGACATCCTGGTTATTGTCTTCTTTGCTATTATTTTTATTAATTATCAAGCAGGTACTACTTCAGATGAAGGCTATATGCGCCAAATGCCTGTTAACCTAGTCGACCATCAAACCGTTAAGAATCATTACTCTCCGGACGCGCTAGTGTTGTCTGATGCTTATTTAATCTCCGCTACTGGTGATAAGTCGCACGTCTTATTTAGTATTAACAATTCGAATGAGGAGTGGGCCATTACAGAGATAGAATATGCTATCATTTTTGATGAGCAAGAAGATAACCAATTTCTATCTTCCACCTTTCTTTTACCTAAAAGTACTAAATATATAAGTGCTTTCAATCAAGACAAGGCAACGTCAGCCAAACTCGAAATTCTGAATACAAAATGGCAAAGAGTTAAGGATTACACCTTGTTTAGTTACCAAGAGGGTGTTACCACCAAAGATGCAATTTACAGCTCGTCTGTCTCTGGCGGAGCGGTTTCTTTCACTGTTTTTAACGATACCCCATATAACTATTGGGAAGTTGGATTGACAGTTGTGCTCTACAATCGATTTGATGAGCCAGTCGGTCTCGATTATATCGTTGCTGAGAAATTAATTTCAGGTGAAGAGCGTCAGTTAACTATTAATTGGCTAGACCCAGTTGCTAGTAGCTATCCTTTAATTAAAATTTATCCCGAAGTTAATTTACTAAACAGTAATTCAATAATGAAAATTGATACACCTCCTGGATCACCGCCTGGATCAGAATAGTTTGAGAAAATAAAAAGCAAATAACAAAAGTCAATCAATGCTTTACCTTTGTTATTTGCTTTTTATATATACAAAATTCAATGTTAAATTTTACCCATTTTAAAAGAATAGACTGGACGGTTTTAATTCCCGTGGCGCTTTTAGTTTTTTTGGGTCTATCCACACTCTACACAATTACGCTTAATGTAGAAAATCCAGACATGACCTTGTTCAACAAGCAAGTTATTTTTTCAATCTCTGGTTTTATCCTGCTTTTTTTGTTTAGCTTTCTCGACTATCGCCGCTTAAAAAGCTATGCTATAGCTTTTTATATTCTGGCCTGCCTTTCTCTTATTCTAGTTCTTTTTTTCGGTACTACTATTCGTGGCACTACTGGTTGGTTTACTTTTTTTGGTTTTGGTTTGCAGCCAGTAGAGTTTGCCAAATTTGTTTTAGTTATTGTTCTTGCCTATTTCTATGAATCCAAGCAAAACAAGCTCAGCTGGAAAAGTATGTTTTTATATAGTGGGCTAATTACTCTTGTGCCAGTATTTTTGGCTCTTCTGCAACCAGACTTTGGTTCCGCCTTTATTTTAATTATTATCTGGTTTAGCTTTTTCGCCATTACTAAAATGAAAAAAAAGTATTTATTTTTTCTAATTATCGGATTTGTAATTTTATCAATTTTCATTTGGCATTTTGTTTTAATTGATTATCAAAAGGACAGGATTCTCACATTTATTGACCCCATGCGCGATCCATTAGGGAAGGGATATAACGTGCGCCAGTCTATTATTGCCACAGGTTCTGGTGGTCTCATAGGCAGGGGATTAGGGCTTGGGACTCAAAGCCAATTGCATTTTTTACCAGAAATCGAAACTGATTTTATCTTTTCAAGTATCTGTGAAACTTTAGGCTTTTTAGGCGCCACCCTTATGATTATCCTCTATGCCATTCTTTTTCTAAGACTTATTTTTATAATAAAAAAAACAAGAGACTATTTTGGGATTTTCATTATCTTCGGTTTCGGTATTATTTTTTTCTCTCAAACTCTAATTAATATGGGTATGAATATTGGCATTTTCCCAGTTACCGGACTTCCCTTGCCTTTTGTTAGCTATGGCGGTTCCTTTTTACTGATGTGTCTTGTTTCAGTTGGCCTTATTCAAAGTGCTATTACTCACCAAAAGGTACTTTAGCCTCTATTTGACATTTTTTTGATTGTCCCATATAATATACATAAATTTAGAAAAACAAAAACATATGCAAAAGAGCCTGGATAAATTACAAAAAGAACTGGTTATCTATTGCCCGCTGTGCAACGGCGATTATCACCCAAAAGACTTAAAAACAGTCGAGAGCACACAAGGTGCCGCTTTAATGCATAGTCAATGTCCTAAATGCAGAGGCTCCATTCTATCACTCCTTTATCACGATTTTTTAGGCGTCACCCTAGTCGGTCTGGCCACTGATCTTGATTTTAACGACGTTCTCCGCTTTAAAAACGCCACTCGCGTTACTGAGGACGACATACTTGAAACTTATCAATTACTTAATTAACTATGTCTACAATTTCACTTATTGCTAAAAGCAGAGAAGCTACCGGCAAAAAAGGCCGTGCTCTTTTGGATGACAAACAAATCCCTGCAGTTGTTTATGGCCCTAAGTCCAAAAATAAGAACATAACTCTATCTTACTCAGATTTAGTACATGCTTTTGAAGAGGCTGGGCAATCCAGTCTAGTTGATTTAGCTATTGATGATAAAGACCCAGTTAAGGTTATCATCCACGATTTAGACAAAAACCCAGTAAGTGACAGATATATTCATGTTGATTTCTATGAACTTGATATGAGCAAAAAACTTAAAGTTGAGGTTATCCTAGAATTCATTGGCGAGTCTCCTGCCGTTAAAGAAAAAAATGCTGAAGTTCGAACAGCACTTAATAAAATTACAGTTGAATGTTTACCAGAAAGTTTGGTCAAGCAAATCGAAGTAGACATTTCGGTTTTAGCTGATCTTGGTAATAGTATTTATACAAAAGACATTAAACTGCCTGAGGGTCTTAGCTTAACTAGTGATCCTAATTTAATTGTAACCAGTGTAGAAGAGATTAGAGAAGAAATAATTGAAGCACCAGTAGAAGAAGAGCAAGAAGGAAAAGAAGGAGAAGAAAAAACAGAAGAAGGTAAGGAAGGAGAAGATAAAAAAGAAGAAGGAAAAAAAGGAGAAGATACGCCTGATGACAAAGCAGAGGGAAAGAAAGAAAAAGGAAAATAATCTTAATTATCAATATTATCTTACTCGCCCCGATATATATCGGGGCGCTTTATTTGCCCCATTTTTGATATGGGGATATAATTAAAACATTATGCTAAATATTAAGCTTGACCACGCTTTGAAATTCCAATTGCTCGTCCTTTTGGTGGTTCTTTTAATTCTTGAAGGCTTGCTTATTGTACATCTAATTAGGGTTGTTGAAAATAAGGATATTGGTACCATTATCCCGATTTTAGATAATTCTATTAACCAACAATTAAACACACGACGCATTGACGGCCTCTTGGTTGATGAAAATTTCACCAATATATATCCAGCAGCTGTTGTCATTGACAACCACCCAGATTCGCGCCCAAATTATGGGCTGTCTAAGGCAAGTCTCGTTTATGAAACTCTAGTTGAAGGTAGCCACACTCGTTTTCTTATCTTTTATACTCCCAATAAAGATCAGGATGAGCCATTAAAAAAAATTGGACCAGTTCGTTCAGCCCGTCCATATTTTGTTGATATTGTGAAAGAATATGATGCTCTTTTCGCACACGCAGGTGGTTCGCCGCAGGCCATTAGAAATATCCCAGAATTTGGAATCCATAGTATGGATGAAATAGCTTGGTGGGGAGAAGACTATTATTGGCGGGTTTATTCCAGGTCTGCTCCTCATAACCTATTCACCTCAGAGGAAAACCTCGCCAAAGCTCTTGTCGATTGGCAGCTTAGTCAAAAAAGTCCAGACTATAGAGCCTGGAAATTTAAAAGTAAATTGGATAATGATATTTCTAACGATCAAGAAATATATATTGATTTTTCACTTAATGATGATTTCGACGCTAGTTATGTATATAGTACAACCACCAAAGACTATCTTCGTTTTCAAGGGGGAGAAGAGCATCTTGACGCTCTAACTAATCAGCAGGTAGCTGTTGCCAATGTCGTTGTTCAATATGTTAACCAGGAAAAAGTACTTGATGCCGTTGGCCGCATACAACTCGAACTAACCGGCCAAGGTGACGCTTCAATTTTTAGAGATGGAGTTCAGATTAATGGCTCATGGAAACGCCGTTCGCTAGATTCAAGAACTATTTTTTATGACGAACAAGATGAAGAAATTTATTTTAAGCCAGGCAATATCTGGATTGAAATTGTACCAGGTTCCCTGCAAGTAACAGTCAAATAGTTTTTATTGTAAATTTATTATAACTAATCGATCTAGCTTCGCTAGATCTTTTTTAATTTGGATTTTAGCCTCTGGTAAATACCTTCCTATTATTCCCTCAATTAGTTTTGCCTGGCGAGGATCAATTTCAAGGAAAATAGTCATTGGTAAATTAATTTTTTTAATTTGTTTTAATAATTTTTCATATAAGGCTAAACCATTCTTTTTTGCCACCAATGCTTGTTTTGGCTCATGTTTTAGATTAATGTGATTTTCCTCATACATCTCATCTGATAAATATGGTAAATTCGCTGTTATTACCAGCCCCTTATTTTTTAATATACCTTTTTTTAATATTGGTTCTAGCAAATCACCTTGCAAAAATCCTACTTTGACTTCATGTTTTTTTGCATTCTTAACGGCTACTCCTAAGGCTTTTTTTGAAATATCTGTACCAAAAAAATCAATATTCTTATTAGTATTTTTAGCTAAAGCAATTGGTATACACCCAGAGCCTGTCCCTATATCAATTGCTATTGAATTATCTTTTAATATCCTTATGACTTCTTCAACCAATAACTCAGTTTCCGGTCTCGGAATTAATACATTTTTACTAACATAAAAATCCAATCCATAAAACTCTTTATTATTTATTATATATGCCACTGGCTCTCCTTTGGCCCTGCGTTTAATATATCTCCTATACTTATAGGATTTAATAGGGGAGAGAGTGTCATTTTTATGGCTATACAGCCATGCTCGATCACGGTTTAGTACGTGCATTAACAAAACCTCAGCATCTAATTCAGCTGATTTTACATCTAATCTATTTACTGCTAGCTCTAAATTTTGTTGTATTGTCATGCTTAAAAAACCGCTCTAGCGAGCGGTTAATTAATTATCAGCCTTCTTCAATTCTTCAATTATTCCGTCAAGATCCCCATCCAGTATTTTATCCATTCCATGCCAACTTTTCTTTATCCTGTGATCCGTTATCCTATCCTGCGGATAATTATATGTCCTAATCTTTTCAGATCTATCCCCAGATCCTATTTGGGAATTACGCTCAGCTGACAGTTCTTGATGCCTCTGCGCTTCCACTTGAGCCAAAATTCTTGATTTTAATACCTTCATCGCCTTCTTCTTATTCTGTACCTGGGATTTCTCGTCCTGGCAAGATACTACCGTATTAGTTGGTATATGAGTTATGCGTACCGCTGAATATGTGGTATTTACCGATTGTCCACCATGTCCTGAAGCACAAAAAGTATCAATCCTTAAATCATCTGCCTTTATTTCAACATCCACATCTTCCGCTTCCGGCATAACTGCTACTGTTGCAGCTGATGTATGAATTCTGCCTGATTTTTCTGTTTCAGGGATTCTTTGTACTCTATGCGTCCCGCTCTCGTATTTAAGTTGTCCGTAAACTCCATTGCCGTCAACTTCAAAGATAATTTCTTTAAATCCGCCAATGCCAATTCTGTTTTGCGAGACTATCGATATTTTCCATTCATTCTTTTCCGCAAATCTTGAATACATGCGGAAAAGATCAGAGGAGAATAAGGCGGATTCATCTCCGCCAGTTCCAGCTCTAATTTCCATAATAGCTGATTTTTTATCCATTGGATTTTTGGGATTAAAGTATTCATCCAATTCTTTTTCCACTTCATCTCTTTGAGTTTCTAATAGTACATTTTCTTCAGTGGCTAAAGTTGCCAATTCTCCTTGGTCTTCTGATCCAATTATTAATTTATTTTCTTCAATGGTTTTGATTACCCCCTCTAATTTTTCTAAATTATTCAGCACTGACTTGATTTCATGGAATTCTTTATTTGTTGTTCCAATTTTTTGAGCATCAGCTAAAATAGCTGGATCAATTAAATCGTCTTCCAGCTCTTCTGATCTTTTCTTTAGTTCTTCTTTTTTATCTAAATAGTCCATATGTTCTAATACAAAAACCTGCTTATATATTAATTATAGCAGGTCTTTGTAAATTAAAAAATGTTATTTCTTCACTTCCTTCTTCGCCTTTGGTTTTGCTACCTTAGCTTTCTGCTCTTTAGCTGTTTTCTTTGCATCACGTACAGCCCGTTTGGCTTTCTTGCCTTTCCTTGCTTCACTAGCAACCTGTGTTTTAGCCTTTTTCGCTTCGAATTTTTCTACACGTCTGGCAGTATCAACTAACTTTTGTGTGCCAGTATAGAACGGATGGCACTTTGAGCAAATCTCTGCATGAATGTCATCCATAGTTGAGCCAACCTCAAATTTATTGCCACAAGTGCAATGTGCTTTCGCCTTTTTATTATATTTAGGGTGTATATCTTTTTTCATATGATTTAAAATTAGTATAGCACACCCTCGTATATTTGACAAGTATCCGCATATTTGTTAGACTTTTATTAATTATTAACCCGCTGGTTTTGTTAAAAGCTAGCAATTAATTCCCATACTCTTGAAACTTTTCCTGCCCTTTTTTAAGGGGCTCCAAGAGTAGAGGATAATAAGGAAAAAAATATGAAAATACCTGAATTAAAGGCTATGATGGAAGCCGGCCTGCATTTTGGCCACCGTCCATCAAAATGGAACCCAAAGATGGAAAAATATATCTATGGGATTCGTAACAATGTGCATATCTTTGATCTGGAGAAAACTAGAACGAGTCTTGAAAAAGCTCTAGCTTTTGTCAAAACTACCGTTGCTAATGGTGGTGTTGTTTTGTTTTTAGGCACTAAAAAACAATCTCGCGACTTAGTTGAAGACAATGCGAAAGAAGTAGATATGCCCCATATTACAGAACACTGGATTGGTGGCACTATCACTAATTTTGGTGAAATCCACAAATTAGTAAAAAAATTAGAATCTCTAGAAAAGCAAGCAGCTGACGCAGAGTATGAGAAAAAGTACACCAAATGGGAAAGAGGGCAGTTTACGGAAGAAATGGAAAAACTAACTAAAATGATTGGTGGTATTCGCCATATGAGTAAAGTTCCTGATTTAATATATATCGTTGGCACCAAAGACGAAAAAACAGCCGTCAGAGAGGCTCTCAGAAGGGGAGTCAAGACAGTTGGTATCGTTGATACCAATGCTGACCCAAGTGACGTTACCTTGCCTATTGTGGCTAATGACGATGCCATTAAATCAATCACCATGATTACCCAGTTGGTTAAAGAGGCGGTTAAAGAAGGCAAGAAAGAAGCTGAAAAAAAAGGTCAGGAAAATACTGATAAAACTGATAAAAAGGAGAAGTAAAATTAATAAAATATATAATATGTCAATTGAATTAATTCAAAAATTAAGAAATTCTACCGGTGCTGGCATGATGGATGTTAAGCAAGCTCTTGATGAAGCCAATGGTGATGAGGCTAAGGCACTTGTAGTTCTGCGCAAGAAAGGACAAAAAATTGCTGCTAAAAAACAGGCAGAAAGATCAGCTAAAGAGGGGTTAGTCGATGCATATATTCATGCTGGTGGCAAAGTTGGCGCAATGATAGTTTTGGCCTCTGAAACAGATTTTGTTGCCAAAAATGAAGAATTTAAAAATTTGGCTCATGAAGTTGCTATGCAAGTAGCTGCCATGCAACCTGAATATATCTCAAAAGAAGATGTTCCATCTGATGTTATAGACAAGGAAAAAGAAATATATAAGGAACAGTTAGAAAAAGAGGGTAAACCTGCCAACATGCTAGATAAGATTGCTGAAGGCAAATTAAATAAATTTTATGAAAACACCTGTCTTTTAAATCAGAAATACATCAAGGATGATAAAAAGACAATTGGGAACTTAGTTACTGAAGCCACAGCCAAATTAGGCGAAAAGATTGAAGTTAAAAAGATGATTGTTTTTACGCTTTAATATATTGGAATTTTAATTGTGGAACCCTGTCAATCTTGACGGGGTTCTTTATTTTTTGTTTATCTCAATTTTCTGATATAATACAATTATAAACATTTAAAATATATTCTATGAATAAACGTATCCTTATTAAAATATCAGGTGAACTTTTTAAATCAGATCAAAGTGCTGTTGATTTGGAAAAAGTTAAGGGTATTGCCGAAGAATTAAAGAAAATTCATGGATCTTATGACATTGGTCTTGTTTTTGGCGGTGGTAATGTTTTCCGCGGACGCAGTGTTAAAGACCTTAATATTAATATGGCTACCGCCCACTATATCGGTACTATTTCATCTATCCCCAATAGCTTGGCTCTAAAGACTGTTTTAGATGCCCTGGATGTTCCCTCGAGGATAATATCAGCAATTTCAGTTCCTCAATTAATTGGTACTTCAAGTAAATTTGATATAGACAAATATTTTAAACTGGGTGAGATTTTAATCTTTGCCGGTGGCACCGGCTTGCCCTTTGTGACTCATGATACCGCTGCTGTTATTCGCGCTCTTGAGATAAAGGCAGAAGTTCTACTCAAAGCCACTGGTGTTAAAGGGGTCTATGACTCTGATCCTAGAAAAAACTCAGCTGCCGTTAAATTTAAAGAAATGGATTATGCTACTTTTTTGCAATTAAAAAATGCCGCCATTTTTGACCGGACGGCCGCTGTACTTGCCGAAGAAAATAAGCTACCCACCTATATCTTTAAGTGGGAAAAGGGTAGCCTTAAGAAAGCCATTAAATTAAGAAGTGGTGGAACACTAATTAAATATAAAAAATTAAATTAGAATTTATGAAAAAAACAAAACGTATCGCCATTAATGGCTTTGGCCGTATCGGCCGTGCAGCTTTCAAGATCGCTCTTGGAAAAAAGAATGTTGAAGTCGTAGCCATCAATGATTTGACTGACAGCCAGACTCTAGCTCATTTACTCAAATATGATACCGTCTATGGTATTTATGATAAAAAGATCAGGGCTGATGACAAATACATCTATGTGGGCTCAAAGAAATTTCCAGTCTTTGCTATTCCTCAACCTAAGAAACTTCCTTGGAAAAAATTAAAAGTTGATGTTGTTCTCGAATGTACTGGTCGCTTTGTTAAAGATGGAGCAGCTGAGGCTCATATTAAAGCCGGCGCTAAGCGGGTTCTCCTTTCAGCCCCAGCTAAAGGCAAGGGTAATGTTTCGACTTGTCTCATGGGGGTCAATGACGGTGATCTGGGCAAAACTAAAGTAGTTTCTAATGCTTCATGTACTACCAATTCAATTGCGCCTGTTAGCGCTATTATTGATGAAAACTTCAAAATATTAAAAGCTGCTTTAACCACCATTCACTCATATACCGCAGAGCAAAACATAGTTGATGGACCACACCACGATTTAAGGAGAGCCAGAGCAGCTGCTCAAAACATTGTACCTACTACCACTGGTGCTGCCATTGCTACCACCAAAGTCCTACCGCAGTTAGAGGGTAAATTTGATGGTATTGCCGTACGTGTACCCACTATTTGTGGATCCTTATCAGATTTGACCTATTTAGTAGAAAAAGAGACTACCGTAGATAAAGTTAATGCAGTTTTGAGAAGAGCCAGTAAAAAACCATATCTCCAAGGCATCCTTGGCTACTCCGAGGAGCTTATAGTCTCCAGTGATATTTTAGGTAGTAGTTTTTCCCTTGTAATTGACGCTACATTAACTAAAGTCATTGATAGCACTTTAATTAAAATACTTGCCTGGTATGATAACGAGTGGGGCTATTCCCACCGTTTAGTAGAAATGGCAGAGATGATGTAAAAATTAATTTCGCCAATATGCACAAAAAAAAGAAAAAAATTATTATTCTTTTCACATTCATTCTACTATTACTCGTAGTCACTGGTTTTTTTGGCCAAATTAAGTATATTAAATATGGCACACAGCCAGGTATCATGAATATTCATGGATCTGATCTATACAAGCCAAGTATCAATATTTTAACTTACGGACCATTGGCCAAGTCATATGTAGAAAATAATGATAATTATATATACACATGTGGGCACCCATGCCCCATGGAGCATACTTCTTACCAGGATAAGAAGTATTATCTAATACCACTTAGAGATTTCTTCCCCTGTGGCTCTGCTACAAAACTGGCATTTAATAAGGTTTTTGTTGGAGGGGATTATAAAAAAGTAACAAACTATCACTGGAGTAATTGTCAATCCGCCCTATCACTATTTTGGCGCAGTCTTGTTTATTGGGTAGTCATTTCTCTAATTCTAACTGCTATTCTAAGTATGCTTATAAAAAAAGAAGAAATTATTAATCCCAAAATATTACCAAATTAAAAACTTATGAATAAACTAGTAATCGACATTGAAACAGTTGGCAAGAACATGGATGACTTTGATAAAATATCTAAAGACTATTTTTCTCATTGGGCAGAAAATGCAGCTAGTAACGAAAAAGAAATTGAAGCAGAATTGAAAAAAGTTGAGGACAGCCTTGGCCTTTCTCCTTTAACTGCTGAAATAGCTTGTATTGGTATTCTTAATCCAGATACTGATAAAGGAAAAGTCTATTATCAAGACTTAAAAGAGAAAGATAAGAAGTTTGAAGATAAAGGTATTGAATTTGAGGCTATGACTGAAAAAGATATGCTTACTAAATTCTGGGATGATGTTGATCATTATGAAGAATTTATCACTTTTAATGGTAGGGGATTTGATATACCATTTTTAATGATTAGATCTGCTATTCATAAAATAAAGCCAACCAAGAATCTATTATCCAATAGATATCTAAATAGTCAATTTCGAGGAGCCAAACATATTGATTTATTGGATCAATTGCAATTCTATGGTGCCACCTGGGGCAAGCGGGGATACAGCCTGCATATGTTTTGTCAGGCTTTTGGTATAGAAAGTCCCAAAGACGAAGGCGTCTCTGGCGGACACGTCAAAGAGATGTTTGCTGAGGGAAGATATGAGGACATTGCCCGCTATAACGTGGATGATCTTTATGCTACTGCTAAGCTCTATAACTATTGGAATGAGTATATAAATATTTAATAATTTCCCCTATATAAAATCCCCAATTGGGGATTTTTCTGTTTGTACCTTTTTTTATTTTATGTTAAGAATAAATCTAAGTCATATAAAAACAAAAAAATAGGGAAGGAGAATAAGATGGCAGGTAATATAGCGGTGTGTTCAGAATGCAAGAAGGGGGAAAATTTTAAAGTCTCCACATTGAAGTGCCACATTGGAAGAAAACAAACTTTCTATTTATTCCGATGTGAAAAACACGGAGAGTTCTCGGTCACACTACCTCGGAAGGTAAGCTTGATCATTCAAGCTCAAATTACCATGATTCGCGAGGTGCGAAACGTAAAGACCCAAAAAAGATGAGAATAAACTATCTTTTATTTATTGGGTCTTTTTTGGTGTTATAAATTTGAAAAATAACCACATAAATGGTACTTTAAATTCATATGACAACCTTTGCTGTTCTGCCAGCTTACAATGAAAATCAAGAAAAATTAAACCAATTTTTAAATATTTTGGAAAATTTTGTTGATCATATTATTGTAGTTGATGATGGGTCGGATGATATAATAAAAACAAATATTGGGTATATTTTACGGCATGAGATTAATCGTGGTCAAGGCGCTGCTCTTCAAACCGGCACAGATTACGCCCTAAAGCATGGAGCTGATCTTATTATTCACCTAGATTCAGACGGCCAGCATAGACCTGAAGATATTCCCGCTTTAATTAAACCCATTCAGGAAGGTAGCGCAGATTTTGTCTTCGGCTCTAAGTTTTTAGATAAAAGTAATCAGATACCTTGGTCTAAAAAATATATTATAGTGCCCATCGCTAAAATCATTAACTATATCTTCACTGGCCTTAAACTTTCCGATGTTCACAATGGTTATCGCGCTTTCAGTGCCAAAGTTGCTTCCCAAGTCTATCTTACTCAAGATAAAATGGCTCATAATACGGAATACCCATATTTAGTTAAGAAAAATAATATTAAACATACAGAAGTTCCAGTTAAAGTCATTTATCATGAGTATGGGCAAGGTATTGGCGGTGGCTTTAAAATTTTAAAAGAACTCTTATTAGCTAAACTATTAAAATAAATATATGAATTTAATACAAATTCTCGCCATTATATTCTGTCTCTTTGCTCTGTGGCGCGTGGTTCTAAAATTTAGAAGAAGAGAACTCAAAGTCTCCGAGTTCATTATGTGGCTAATATTCTGGCTGGCCGTTGGTGTGGCTTTCGTTACCCCGGAATCTTTAACTAAATTAGCCAATCTTTTAGGCATTGGTCGTGGAGCTGATTTGGTTTTGTATGTGGCTGTCGTCGTCGTCTTCTATTTAATGTTCCGAATTTTTGTTCGTTTAGAAAACATGGAAAAAAATATCACCAAAGTGGTTAGAAAAAAAGCTATAGACCAAGCCACTGATAACAACAAGGACAATAATCAATAGATAACAAAAAACAACCCATTTTCCAGCATATTTTTTCACAAAATATTCTAGAAAATATAAGGGTTGTTTTTTGATTTTTAGTTTTTTTAAAATTTATATTTTTTATGTATACCAACCTCGGAATAAAATTCGAGGTTGATATTTTCCGTTTCGTCTTTGTTAATTTATCAAAAAAATTATCTTACCAACATCATTTTTTTTGTTTCCGTATAATCGCTGGCTTTAATTTTATAAAAATAAACACCGGAAGCCATGTCGCTTGCATCAAACTGAATTGAATACGCACCTGGTTTTTCTCTTCTGTCCACCAGCGTTTTCACCTTTTGCCCAACCATATTGTAAACGTCAATTTTCACTACCCCTGATTCAGGAATGGAATAATTGATAATGGTAGTTGGATTAAATGGATTTGGATAATTTTGGGACAGAAAATAGTCTTTTGATAATTGTGTTTCAAAATTAATATTTTTGGCACTTAAATTATCAAAACTTACTTCATCCCCATCAAGTAAAATTAAAAAATTATCTCTTGATGGATTAAAAACTATTTCTATACTTCCAGCCCCATGCCTTTTTCCAATTGCAAGGCACGACACCTTTTTTACTGGCGTAAAAACATCGCCTCTAATAAAACCAGTAAAAAATACTGTTGTGTCAGACTTTAATGGATTAAAATCCATAGAACTCGGGGAAAATACCCAGTCTTCGCCAGCAGGAAAACTACTAATAATTCCAGCCCATCGCTGAAATACTAGAGAGCAGTCAAGCAAATCGACAGTACTATCGCCAGATACATCAGCTAATAATAATTGCAATGAATCTAGCGGATTTATGCCAATAATGTGCATTAGTACAGTGTACACATCATGTACAGACCATCTGCCACTTGCTTTCATTTTGGAGGGTGTCAATATATATTCATCACCCCCAGGAAGATTCGCCAGAAATAACCCTGTTGAGTCTGTTATTGCAGTCCACGCAGAATCAGGACTCCATAGAACTATTTCAACAGAACCAACTCCCGTACTGTCTTGAGTCAGGATTTTACCTTTTATACTATAGACAGCAGGTACTGTATATGCTCCTGAAGCAGTACAGGCAAACCCTCCAAATTGAACATTACCTGTAACGTCCTCATAGGAGATGCGAAAATATCCTTCTTCGCCCCAATCTTCGCCCCAACTGTTTTTTACCTTGAAATATCGGCTGGGGTCATTATAGCCGACAACTAATACGGCATGTCCTCTATTCGGGGGAATTGTTTTGCCTTTATAATTGTAAACCCCGCCAGAATAACCAGTAAAGGTATTCCCTTCAGGAACACGCATACTGACTAATACAGGAGCTGATTGAAGTAAATTCTTCAGATCAGCTATCGTTCCGGAAGTCGGTCTTCCCCATAGACCATAAAAAGTGTAACTCAAAATACGCTCCAGGTATTCTGGGTTAGGACACTCATCCGCACAATTACCATCCAATGCCATGTATGGATAGCAACTTTCCGGAGGAATGCCGATATCATGAATATATCCCAAAGCATTTCCATACCAACCACCATTGCAGTCGCCCGTAGCGCATGATATAATAACTTGTTCTGAAAGATCCGTTTGAACTCCCAGATTCTCCACTAAAGCAACTGCCGCAAATGCCCAACATCCACCGCAATATAGCTGATTTTTCACTGGACTGTCATTTATAGACCAGTCAATCCAGTCAAGGAAGGCGGTTTTTTTGAGCAACAGGGGTACTTTTGTAGTATTCCAATAGGCAGTTATTTCCTCCGGTACTACATTTACCGGAGTATATTCATAATTAAAACCTTGCGCAAAAGAAAAATTTACGCAAAAAATAAAAAGTACTAAAACTATTAATAAATTTTTGACCATTTTGGCCTCCTCAATCTGTTTAGATAAAGAGTTGCCCCTCTTTCTTTAGGGATTATTTGAATCCTCCGATGTATAAATCCTTAGCTGAATTAAAAGAAAATGTAAAAAATATGCAAAAACAGCCGTTTTTTCTTAATACAGCTAAGGATTATTTAAATAGCTAATTGTCAACCTAGATTCCCATCCCTATCCGAACACTTATAAATAATTTTAAGCGTTCATTTAAAGGAGAATCTACTGTTTCAAGATTTTAAGAAACAGAGAAAATCTATTAAAACCTAATAAAAACAGTAATAATAAGCTTTCTTCGTTTCTTAGTTGGAATTTTAGTAAGCTATAGTAATATATTATCGATGAACTCTAAGTGTTCGGTTAGACCCTGGCGGGTAGGCAATGAACAATCTAACCATTTTACCATAAAACACTAATTCTGTCAAGTTGTTTACAGTTCAATTGCAGGATATACTAAAAGTATTGTCAAATAATAAATTTATGCCCAAAGCATATATTATCCTAACAACCTGGAACTCAGAAAAATATTTATCCGAATTGTTTTTAAGTTTGCACGAAATGGAGTATCCCAAAGAGGATTGGCATTTAGTGGTGGTTGATAACGCCTCCAAAGATAAAACTCTTGAAAAATTGCACGCATGGCAAACCAAAATGCATAATTTTGATAAATTAATTATTAATCAGAAAAACTTAGGATTTTCGGGCGGCAACAATCAAGGTATTCAGTATGCTCTTGATAATAACGCAGATTATGTAGTGCTTTTAAATGATGATACTGTCGTCACTCCCAACTGGCTAAATATTTTGATTGGCGTCATGCAAAATGATAAAAAGTTGGGCATTGCCCAACCATTAATAACAAGATATCCAGAAAAGAATAAAATAAATAATTTTGGTAATGCTTTGCAATATTGCGGTTTTGGATATAGCCTAGGAGAGGGAATGAAGAAGGACAAATTTTTTGATAAAAATTTATCCCAATTCCCAATTCCCAATTCCCAATTCCCAGATTCATATGAACCAGCTTACTGCTCATTTACAGCCGTGGTTATCAAACGACAAGTCTTTGAAACTATTGGACTTTTAGATGAGCTATATTTTGCCTATCACGAGGACACTGATTTTTGTTTGCGCGCCAGACTTCAGGGTTGGAATCTATTGGCAATTAAAAATTCAATAGTCCATCATAACTATAAGTTTCCAGCCAAGAAAAACAAAATCCGCTATTATTGGCTAGAAAAAAATAGAATGTACATTCTATTTAAATTTTTGAAAATTCGTACATGGCTTTTAATATTACCAGTACTTATTCCTCTTGAGTTTGGCCTTATTCTTTTCTCCCTTCTACGCGGATTTTTCTTTAAACGTATCAAGGCACATCTTTGGGTTTGGAAAAATTTTAAATCAGTATTAAAGGAAAGAAAAAAAATACAAACCACACGTAAATTTGGTGATGCTAAATTATTTGAATATTTTTCACCCACCATTGAATTTCAAGAAATAAGCAACCCGCTTTTAGATAAAATCGGTAATCCAATTTTAAAAATATATTTTAAATTAATTAAAAAACTTGTTAAATGAAAATAGCACACATAGTTTGCAAATTTCCGCCATATAGTTGTGGTATGGGTAGCGTTGCCTTTGAGCAGGCTAAAAGATTGACAGACAACCACGAGATCGTTGTTTTTGCACTTAGCCACGGCAAAGAGAAAACAGGCCATAATAATTTTAAAACCATTTGGTTAAAACCACTCTTGCGACTTGGAAATGGAGGTCTCGCCCTAAGCTTACTTTGGCAATTAAAAGATTTTGACATAATTCAATTGCATTATCCCTTTTTCGGTAGCCAAGAAATAATATGGCTAGGTAAGTTTTTAAAAATTTTTAAAAAACCCAAACTCGTTATCTATTATCATACAGATGCCAAACTAGATAATATTTTGTTAAAAATACTTAGTATCCCGTCAAAATTAATAAATCGCGGACTATTTAAAAAAGCAGACAAAGTTATTTGCTCGACTCTTGACTATGTCAGACATTCAGACATAAGTCATATATATGAAAAACATAAAAGTAAATTTATAGAAATCCCGTTTGGTGTAAAAGAATTAATGCCAGCCAGGGAAAGTATTACTTCAAGCAAAGAAAAAACAATTCTTTTTGTCAGTAATTTAGATAAGGCTCATTATTTCAAAGGTGTTGATATTTTAATTCAAGCTTTTAAAAAAGTTCAAAGCCATATAGATTTTGCCAGGTTAGCCATAGTTGGCGATGGAGATTTGAGGAAAAAATACGAAGATTTAGCTAAAAGGTTAAATATATCAAATTACATAACTTTTATCGGCAAGATAGGGGATAGAGAACTAGCCTCATATTATGACCAATGCGATCTATGCGTTGTGCCGGCCATTAATGCCTCTGAGGCCTTTAGCCTTATCCTGATTGAAGCCAAGAGCTTTGGTAAGGCGGTTGTTGCCTCTGATTTACCTGGCGTACGCCAGGTAGCAATAGATAATCAAAGTGGACTTTTAGCTAAGCCAGGTGATATCACTGATTTAGCTACCAAAATAGAAGAACTCCTGAAAAACGATAAATTACGGGCTGATATGGGGCAAAGAGGCCAACAAATTGTTCAGCAAAAATATAACTGGGATAAGCATATTCAAAAACTTGAGGCTGTATACAACTCGGTCTTGACAAATAGTCGTACTCGTCTAAAATAGAAGTACCTTAATAATTAATTTAGAAGCTATGAAAAAAGTATTACTTCTTACGCTTATGGCAACATTAATTCTCGGAGGGTGCTCTCTTAAAAAAGCAGAAACACAAAAAGAAAAAACAAAAACACCAGGTGGTATTGCCGCTGAATTTGACAGTGAACAAGGCAACCAAGGTGAGCAACAGTCAGCTAATCAAGATACTGGACAGACTCCGCCAGCTGTTACGCTTGAAGATATCGCTGGTGTTACGCTAAAAACAAATTTTGGTGATATGAAGCTAGCTTTTTATGGCAAAGAGTCACCAACCACAGTTACTAATTTTATAAACCTAGCAGCCGCTAATTTCTATAACAACGTGAAATTTCACAGAGTTATTAAAGGATTTATGATCCAAACTGGTGACCCGAACTCAAAAGACGACGATTGGAGTAACGATGGTACTGGCGGACCAGGCTACACTTTCCCTGATGAGTTTAATGAGTACAAATTAGTTAAGGGATCTTTAGCAATGGCAAACTCAGGCCCAAATACAAATGGATCACAATTTTTCATTGTTACAGCAGAGGACGCTGAAGGGCTTGATGGCAAGCACACCAACTTTGGATATGTTGTCGAAGGTATGGATGTTGTAGAAAAAATTGAAAATGTAGCAATCAATGAAAATGATCATCCTACTGAAGATGTTATTATTCAAGGCATTCTTATCGAATTGACTGAAGAGGGGCAAAAGAAAATTGACGAAGCTAATCAAAAACAAGCAGAAGCAGCTGCTCAGCAAGCGCAACAACAGCCCCAAGGCCCTCAAGCTGAAGAACCACAAGCAGAGGAAGACACAGGAGAGAATCCACAAGAGCCAGTGGAGGATGAAACCGGTGAGACAGTAAATCCACAAGAAATGTAGAGATATAAGTAATTTTTAAAACCCGTCTTTTTTAGAAGACGGGTTTTTTGATTTGTGATATAATTAAACTATGCATAAAAAAATCGCCAAACAAAAAGTTTGTCTAGTCGCAGTTGATTTAGGCTATGGCCACCAGCGTGCTGCTATGCCTTTGCGACACCTTGATCATAAAGGCCAGATGACTCTTGCTAACAACTATACTGATATCCCACCCAAGGATTTACGTACATGGTCACAAGGCAGAAGGCCCTATGAGATTATTTCTCGTTCCAAAAGAATACCGATTCTTGGTGATATGCTATTTTGGGGTATGGACCAAATGCAACTTATAAAAAACTTTTATCCCAAAAGGAGTTTACATACTCCCAGTTTTCAACTCAAAACCAATATCCACATGATTAAAAAGAATCAGTGGGGCAAAGATCTTATTGATAAATTAGATAAAAATAATCTTCCATTAATCACCACCTTCTTCACGATTGCTTACATGGCGGAAGAATTCAATTATAAAGGAGAAATATACTTAGTTGTTTGCGATGCAGATGTTTCTCGTGCTTGGGCATCTCCCAATCCGATCAAAAGTAAAATAAAATATTTAGTACCCAATAAACGAGTTTACGAAAGACTTCAGTTATATGGCGTAAACAAAAGTAATATATATTTTACTGGTTTCCCATTACCTCTTGAAAATCTAGGCGATGAGAAATTATCAGTTTTAAAGAGTGACTTAGGCAAGCGACTGCGCAATCTTGACCCTGGAAACAAATATATTTCAAAATACAGAAGAACCATTACAGAACATTTAGGAAAAAATGCCGTACCTGAAAAATCAACCCACCCACTAACTATTGCCTTTGCGGTCGGAGGGGCAGGTGCACAAAGGGAATCCGGCATAAAGATAGTCAGTAGTTTAAAAAAACACATAGAAAAAGGGGATGTAAAGATTATTCTAGTGGCTGGCATTAGAAAAGGAGTAAAAGAATATTTTGAACAAGAAGTTAGAAGATTACGGCTTAGCAAACAGCTAGGGAAAAATATAGAAATTTTATATGAAGCCAAGCGCGAAAATTATTTTAATAAGTTTAATAAAATATTACGCACTACAGATATTCTGTGGACCAAGCCGTCAGAGTTATCTTTTTATTGTGCATTAGGGTTGCCTATAATTATTAATGAGCCATTGGGTTCACAAGAGAAATTTAACCGAAAATGGCTAAGAGGAATGGGCGCAGGTCTTGACGCGGAAAACATAAAATATACAAATGAATGGCTTTTTGATTGGCTAAAATCCGGCTGGCTAGCCGAAGCCGCCATGCAAGGATTTTTTGAGGCACCTAAATATGGCACATGGAACATTGAGAAAATTGCATGTTGTCATTTAGAAAATATTAAAGAACCAGATACAGTATTGCAATATTAATTTATGTCTTGGTTATCCATCACCCTAATAGCATATTTTCTACTTGGGATTGCTGCAATTATAGACAAGACCCTTCTTTCTCGTGATATCAAAAACCCGTTTGTCTATACTTTTTATATTGCATCCCTGGGTGGTGTTATAGTTCTTGTACTTTCACCATTTTTTCTTGACTGGCCAGGCATAGAACAATTTATTATATCCATTTTGGCTGGTGCTACTTTTATAATCGCTCTTACATTTATGTTTTGGGGGTTAAAAAAAGAAGAAGCATCAAGACTCACACCCATGATTGGCGGGACTACGCCAATTTTTGTTTTTTTGCTAGCTTCGCTATTTCTAAGAGAAAGTTTAAGCCCCAATCAGATTTATGCCTTTATTCTTATCATTATTGGTACATTTCTTATTTCACTTGATTTTCAAAATTACGGTGCATGGACATGGATAAAGAAAAAAATAGGCATAAACCAAAAAATAGTTTTACCAAAAATTAGAAAGGCATTATTCCTATCTTTGCCAGCTGCTTTTTTCTTTGCAGTTTCCTGGGTACTTACCAAAGATATTTTCAACCATCAGCCATTTTGGCAAGGATTTATCTGGAAAAGCATTGGAGCTCTCCTAATGGCCTTTTTGCCAATGCTCTGGAAAAAGAATAGAGATGATTTGAAAAATCAGAAAAAAGAAAAACATTCATCAAAAACTGCCAAACGATTTTTATTTGGCCAGGCTTGTGGTGGTACAGGCAATCTCCTTATGACTTATGCAATATCTATTGCTTCTGTGACCTTAGTCCAGGCACTTCAGGGGACTCAATACATCTTTGTTTTCCTGGGTGTTCTTTTCTTAACTTTCTATTTCCCGCGTATCTTAAAGGAAAAGGTTACCAGAGAAATAATATTACAAAAAACCATCGCTATTCTCCTTATTATATCCGGTATCTGGTTTATACTTATCTAACTACCCGAAACTTGATAATATAGATATACACCTAGTAATTTAGGTGTTTTTTGATATATAATTTTATCTAATATTAGCCAAAAGTATAATAAATAGGCTATTTAGCCCTTGACAAATATTTAAATATGTGCTATACTGCTTGTACAATCATAAAAATGTGTTCACCAAGGAGAGAGATTTCTTAGGACTAGATGCGACCATTTAGCCCTGAGACACTCAACTCTTCGTGGTATTCACACAAAGAGTTTTTATTTTTTATAAGTAAATACAGTTCATTGACAAATATTAGTTAGTTGCACTTATTTTTATAAAATATTGTAGGAATAAGTGCAACTAATTAATTTATAATCCAAACAAACAATAATAATCCGAGGAGGATTAATTATGAAAACAACAAAAATCATTTTTTTCGTTTTTTTGATTTCATTGATACTTATGGCCAATGCCGCAGCCCAAACTAGAACAAAGATCAACAATATTCAAATCAATCGGTTTAATAGGCTGGTTGATGCAGGTGTTATTACGGAGGAAAATCTTCAACGTTACCTCGATTATATTTCCATGCTAGCAGGAGTGCAAAAAAGGATTGACGCCCAAATGCCGGATAGTATTCAGGTTATCTCTGTGCAAAAAAAGTTTCACGGGTATAACAGTTTAAGCAAATGGGGCGTAGAGGCGCGAGTTGGCACCGATACACTTATAACAGAGGTGAATATCTTTTTTCCTAAAAGACCAAAAGATCAACATTTTGACACTTCTGACGACCTGTACCGCATAACACACGCGATAGCCAATTTCCTGATTATTTATGATAAAGATAAAAATAAATAAAATAAAGCATTCCGGTGAAACTGGGGAGTACCAAATTATAAAATCTCCCCTCCTAAATTTAGACTTTATTTCATATAAATAAAGTTTGAAATGTAGGAAAGCTCATTTTTCCCCATCCATTTGGGGGCTGGTAGTAAAAAATGCTGAACACATTTTAGAGATATTTTTCTCTCCTTTACTATCACTCCTAAATGAATGGGGACAATGAAAAACAGCTATATCTCAATGGGCTGTTTTTTTATATCCCATTTTTGACTTTTTGCCCCAGAAATGGCACAATGAAATCAAATTATGACACTTCTATTCATCACGCGCAAAGTTGATAAATTAGACCCACGTGCTGGGTTTGTTTACTATTGGCTTTTAAAATTAGCTAAAAAAGTAGACAAACTTATTGTTATTACTCAAGAAAAAGGGGAGACCTTTGGTTTTCCCCAAAATATTGAAGTTTATTCATTTGGCAAAGATAAAGGCTATGGAAAATTAAGACAACTCATAATTTTTAAAATGTTAATTTGGAAGCATATCAGAAAAGTTGATGGCGTTTTTGCTCATATGATGCCCATCTATTCCATTGTGGCTGGCCCTTTTTGTAAAATGTTTAATAAAGAGTTAATTCAATGGTATATGCACAGATCAGTTGATTGGCGTTTAAAAATGGCCAATCTTTTTGTTTCCCAATTTGTCACAGCCTCTAAAAGGAGCTTTCGTTTAAAAACTAAAAAGAAAATCAACATTTTAGGACACGGTATTGATGTTGAAGAATTTAAACCAGTAACCAAAGAAAAGAAAGATAATATATTTCACATCCTTACTGTTGGCAGAATTTCTCCCACCAAAGATTATGAATCAATGATTAAAGCCATTTATGAATTGAAAGAGCAGGGGACTTCCAATATTAAATTAATCATTGTTGGAGGTATCGGGCTTGCCAAGCAACAACCCTATCTTGATAACTTGCAGGCCATGGTTATCAAAATGAATATCCAAAACCAAGTAGAATTTGTCGGTTCTATGCCGCACGCCAAAATTCCCATCTTCTATCAAGATTCTGACATATTCCTAAATCTCTCTGGTACAGGCTCTCTGGACAAGGCAGTTCTAGCTGCCATGGCTACTCAGTGTTTACCCTTAACCAGCAACGAGGCTTTTAAAGATATTTTGCCAGAAAGTTTAATGGTGTCCAAGGATAACCCGGAAGCACTCGCTCAAAAAATCAAATGGGCTATCGGCTTGTCCGAAGAAGACAAACAGAAAATTGTAGGACCACTTAGGCAGGAAGTAGTAAAGAACCATAATTTAGATAACCTAGTAGAAAAAATTGTAAACCTTTATGAACTTTGAAGATTTTAAATTAGAGCTTTTCTATCTTCGCAAAGCCCATTTCCAGTATCGGAGCTTTTTTAAATATGTATCTAATAAATATTTTTTATCTAAAAAATTAATTAAAGGTAATCAGGCCTTGGAAAAGGAAGTTAATAATAAGGATTTATCTATTCATGTTATGGCCTGTAGGCGCGATTTTCCTATGATTCTTTTTTCTCTTCGTTCTTTCTATGAATCTCTTGAAAGTATTGGGCCGCTATACATTCACAACAATGTCAATCTAACCCAAAAACAAAAGAAAGTTTTGAAAAAACTTTTCCCTTCAGCTATTTTAGTTAATTCAGCTGAATTTTTGGAAGAAAACAATTTAGATGATTATCCTTTAATTAAGCAATTTAGAGCAGATAAAAATTATAAAAGATTTTTTGCTAAATTTATTGATCCATATTTTGTCTCTTCTACGAAATATCGTTTAATTATTGATTCTGATCTGTTTTGGTTTAAGCAAGCCAAAGAAATTGATAGAGAGATTGATCAAGGTTGCCTGAATTCACTTATCATACAAAACAATGGCGCTTGCCCAATATATTTTAAAGACGGTTCCAAATTGAATGATATACTCGCTTCATATAACTCAGGTATTGTTTTGTATAAAAAGGAGAATTTTAATCTAGGCAAACTCAATGATTATTTAGAGAAAATAGATGAAGATAGGGGAGAAAACTACCATTTTATTGAACAAGCTGCTTACGCCTATTGCCTAGATAATCTCATGTCTCTGCCAGAAGATAAATATGTTATTAAAAAAGATTTAAATTCAGATATCACAGTTATCCACTATACAAGTCCTCGTCGCCCTTTGTTTTTTGTAGAAGCCGTTGAAAAAATTAAAAAAACACTATGAACATTGCTCTTGTAGGCGCATCTGGTCAACTTGGCACAGATTTGCAAAAAGTCATCCCAACAGATTATTTAACCCTTTTAAATTATCCAGATTTTGATATTACCAACAGACCTGGTATCCAAAAACTTTTAGCCAGAGACAAATTTGAAATTGTCATCAATACCGCAGCATATAACCTAGTGGATAGAGCAGAAGATTACGAACAAGAGGCTTATGCTGTCAATTTTGAAGGCACCCAAAATCTAGTCGATGCCTGCAAGGATCAGGGCATTACTTTAGTACATTTTAGTACAGATTACGTTTTTGGCGGAGACAAGAATAGAAATACTCCGTATACCGAAGAAAATAAGCCAGAACCAATTAATAAATATGGGGAATCAAAATTAGCAGGTGAGAGGGCCGTGCAAGAGAACTTGAAAAGATATTTTATTATTAGAACTTCTGGACTTTTTGGTACTGCCGGCTCCCAAGGCAAGGGTGGTAATTTTATAGAATCAATTATTAAAAAAAGCCAAGGCAGCCCTTCTGGTTGCAAAGCTTGCGTTGTTCCTGCCGTATCTCAACTGCCAATAGTCGATGATCAGATCTTAACCCCTACCTATACTCTAGATTTAGCCAAGCAAACTTGGCAATTAATTCAGGCATCACACTATGGACTCTATCATGCCACCTCGCATGGAGAATGTTCTTGGTACCAGTTTGCGCAGGAAGTATTTAAATCTTTAAATAAAGAAGTCCAATTAATACCCGTTAAAACCAAAGAATATGATTTGCCCGCCGATCGTCCCAGATATTGTGTCTTAGAAAACAGCAGGTTGCAAAAACTGGGGTTAGACATTATGCGCCCTTGGCAAGAAACCATTCCAGATTATTTAAAAGAAAAGAGTTATATATGAAAATAGCATTCTTAAATTCAGGCTTTCCTCCCAGTAAAGGCGGAGTTTCCACCTATAGCTATAATTGGGCAGTCAATACCTCCCAAAATCCTCAAGTAGAAAAAGTACAAGTGTTTGCTTTTGGCAACTCCAAACCTCGCAGTGAAAAAGTTAATCCCAAGTTAACTATTAATGCCTTTATCTCGCGTAATTTCTTTTTTGTTGGCTTCGCCTTATTGCCTATATTTTTGACCCATCTTAAATTTGACTATTTCCATGCTACCAATCTTTTCCCTGTGGGTTTCTGGACCGTTTTCTGGTCAAAAGTATTTAGAAAGAAAAGTGTTGTCACTTTTCACGGTACAGACGCTTGTTCGTCTTTGGGCTCCAGCAAAACCAAAAAATTAAAAAAATGGACGATAGAGCACGCTCACAAAGCTATTGCCGTCAGTCAGTTCACTAAAAGTAAAGCTTGCGAACTGCTCAAAATCAATCGAGATGATATTACCGTTATCTACGCTGGTACACCCCAGTTGCCGAAAAATAATTCTGGTACTCAAGGAATTAAAGATAAGTATAAGATTAATGATGATTCTTTCGTTATCCTCTCTGTTTGCCAGCTAGTTAAGCGCAAGGGACTCGACTATCTCATCCAGGCCATTAAGCAAACAGATCAGAATGTTAAGCTCCTTATTGTTGGTAAGGGTAAAGAGCTGGCCAATCTACAAGCATTAATCGATAAGCTCGGATTAACTGACAGGGTTTTTCTTGTCGGTAAAGCCAGTCACGTTTTACCATATTATTCAATTGCTAAAATTTTTGTTCTCAATTCATACTATCTAGAAGGCGACAATGATTTTGAGGGTCTTGGCCTGGTCTTACTTGAGGCTCAAAGTTTGGGTATTCCGGTTATCGGCGCTAATAGCGGTGGCATCCCCGAAGCAATTCATGATGGCTTTTCAGGCTATATTATCCCCACCCAGGATCCAGACACTCTTGCACACAAAATTAATCAATTTAAGAATGACCATAATCTCTATCAAAAATTCAGCCAAGGTGCCAAAAATTTTGTGCAAGAAAAATTTGATCCTCAAAAAAACATTGAAAAATATATTAATTATTTACAAGCATGAATAACTATCAAGCCCTAAAAGAATTTGATAATCTTATCAACTACTATTTTAACACCCGTAAAATTACCCGTGCTGGTTTTGACAAGCGTTGTCCCCAGGCAAGCGCAGGGGACAGTATGGAAAAAACCATTATCAATCTCTACCAACAACTTAGAAGCTCTATTCAATCTGCTCAAGGGTCGAAAGAGCAAGTTATTATTGATAAAACCCTTAATAGCACCAAAGATACTGACCAGCATCCCGTCTACAAAATTATTGGCTTGATGCAAAGACAACTCAAGCCCGTAGAACAGCTGATCCATTCCTGTCTAGTGCATGGTAGTTATGCTACGCAGGATTTTGTCCCCAATTGGAGTGATTTAGATGTTCTTATTATCTTCAATCACGAGCTTTTCGCCAATCAAGAAAATATTCTTAATATGAGACAAGCTATTCAAAAGACTTCTCCTTTATTCTATTCAATTGATCCCTTGGCCCATCATTTCTATCATATTTTTACCGAGCTTGATTTAGCCTCATATTATCAAGGCTCTATGCCTTTAGCTACCTACCAAAATGGCCTGCTCTTGCTTGGCCAAAACAAGGTAGAGTTCAACCTGATTGATATAAAGATAAAAGAAACCCAGTTAGAAAGGTACAAGAAGCATTTTGCGCAAAGAAAAAATAATCTGCCAACAACTCTTTTTGATTTAAAACTTGATTTATCATATCTTTTTCTCTTGCCTTCATTTCTACTCCAAACCAAAGACATCTATTTGTATAAACGGGATTCTTTCTCAAGGGTGGAGAAAGAGTTTTCTCAAATTAATTTTAATATAATTCATCAAGCATCCGCCATCAGACAAAATTGGCCAGCCACGGGTAGGGGATACACTGTTCATCGTCTTTCAATTTATGCTCAAAGACTTTTGGCTAAACGAAAAAAGATTAATAATCTCAACCATCAAGAACTCAAAGAGCTAATCACACACATTAGTTATCTTTTTGATTCGGCACACAAGCATGCAACATAACATACACTTAACCAACTTACCTCAAAAACTCAGCCGTACGGACTACCAAGATGTAGTCAAGCTGGCCGTTAAGGATTTAGTGGGCAACAAAGATATCGCCTCTATTTATCTTATGGGTAAAAATTGGCAACCCGGTATATCTGATATGGATATTATAGTTGTCTATAAAAAAGGTGCCAGCCATCGTCACGACAATGATCCCAGAAATTTATCCAAGCAAGCAGAATATATATTTCACCATGGCTATATCAATTATGATGTCGAGTCATTCAAAAAAATTTACTATATTTTCCCCAGTCAAATGGAACTCATTCATCTTTGGGGAGAAAAAATTGAATTTGAAAAATTAGAAGATAAATTAAATTATCAGGAGATTAAAGAATTAAAAACCAGCTTTACCATTGACTTTTTTATTAACAAGCTCTTAGCTCAAAATATTGATTTTAAAAATATTGATGTACGCCGCACCTTACTTTGGATCCACTCATTCAAGTATGATAAAATTTTGGCTGAGGAAATCATCGGCAAACCGATTCAGTCAGATTTTCCAGAAAGAATTACTAACTTGCGTCAAGAATGGTTTGACTTAGAGGAAGAACGCAGAAACGCAATGTTTATTGATTTAATTAATCAAGGACGCCAGTTAGTCTTTGAATTAGTTGATATCATAGATAAATATATAAAATTAACCTTTGATTTAAAAGATTTTCCTAATAATTTAACATTTAAGTCCCCATATTTCTATCTCCAGGGTAAAAATCCATGGAATAGTCAGGAATTTCTAAAAAGTAAGAGAATAAATCGTTTTAAAAATCCCATATCTTCGTTAATTTTAAGGCAAAATCAGTATATAATCCCATCTTCCTTTTTCTATATTTTCCAAATATATGCAAAAGGGCAGGGGCCATACAGTGCTTGGTTTGAAAAATTTCTAAAAACTGCTAAACTTCGTAAGATACATTCACCGGGTATTGAGAAGCGAATTTCTGTTATCAATCAAATTCCTTTTGGACAAGATGGGCTAACCTTGACTAACACCATGACCATGTACGGTTGGCATACCAATAAATTGATTAAAGAGATTATTAAAGTAAAGATATTAAAAATTGTTAGTTTTTTAAAATAAAAAAATTGCGAAAGCCCCAATGACTTTCGCAATTCAAAACAATATTCCTTTTAAGCCCAGCCTTCCCGTTTTGAATAGGACAATGCGCACATTTCGTAAGTGAGAAAATATAGCGGGTGCCTAAATCTTTTTTGGGCGACATCGTTGCCATAAGCCTCGTAATTCTTCGCGCTTACCCAATAAATCTCTAATTTACTCGCCAAGCTTTTTAAATATTTGTCAGCAAGTATTTTGTAAGCTTCTTGTACGCGAAGCATATGGATGTGATTAGCAATAACCAGCATACTTCTTTTTTTTATTGATGCTTCTACAAATTTGCCTATTGTTGCCATGTCGGGTAATTGATTCTTAATCGGGCAGTCAAAAAGATACATAATATTCGATACCAGTTCATAGAAAGTATTACTAATCCACTCGGCACCCATCGGGTCTTCAGTCGGTACAACCACATTTTGCGATTGTACACCTAGCGCAATGGCTCTAGCTCGAGCAGTTTGTGCCACATTTTTCCCATTCAGCGTAAACCTATTGGAGAATGAAATTTTTTCACCCCAGTTTAGCTCTATTTTAGTAACACGTTTCTTGATGATTGTATCCAGTATTTTGCTACTATCACCATTTTTGTCAGGTGAGAGCATCATTCCTACAATCAAATTAACGGGCTTATCCGGTGTTTTATCCGGTATTTCCCACGAGCCACATAGCAGTCTTGTTATCAATCCAGCCATCGAGCCTTCCTCCACTATTAGTTCATATTCAATTATTTAATATAGCTTTTTATTTTATTCATCTAACCATATTTTAAACCATTAGCCAATATGAAAATACTCTACATCGCCAACTCAAGAATTCCAAGCAACAAAGCTCACGCCAATCAAATCCTTAAAATGTGTGAAAAGTTCAGTCAGCAGAATGTTAATGTAACTTTGATTTTACCTACCCGTAAAAATCCAAGTTTTAAAAAAGTTGATCCTTTTGAATATCACAAAATTAAAAAGGTTTTTGAACTTAAAAAGATATGGAGCTTTGACCCGACTTGGTTAATGAAGCTACCCCAAGGTATCTATATCAAATTCCAACTTCTTTTCTTTATCAAATCCCTTATTCTCTACCTATTTTTCTTAAAAAATAGAAGCCAATACATTTTCTATACTAGGGACGAATACTTGCTTCCCATACTCCAATTATTTTCCAAACGTGTTGTTTGGGAAGGCCATTCTCTACCACGTAGAAAAAATAGGTATATCAGCATTTTTAAAAAATGCTACCGCATTTCAGTTTTGACTAATAACCTCAAATCAATGTTAGTTGACTTAGGTATTTCGCAAAAAAAGATATTGGTCTCACCTGATGCCGTTGAATTGGAAATCTTTGGAATCTCTATGGATAAAGATAAGGCCAGAAAAGAAATGAATTTACCAGAGGATAAAATAATTCTTGGCTATACCGGTACCTATAAAACAAAAAACATGGATAAAGGTATTCGTGATACCTTAAAGGCCATGCAAGTTTTGAAGAAGGAATATCCCAGTCTCTTCTTAGTTTGCATTGGTGGCAGCCCAGAAGATATTGAATATTACAACAACATGGCTAAAGACCTTGATCTTTCAGATCAAGTTATGCTTTTGGGTAAAGTAGACCAAAAAATTCTAGCCATATACAATCAGGCTTTTGATATTTCCATGATGCCTTTTCCCAAAACTCGTCATTTCGCATATTTTATGTCGCCTTTGAAGCTGTTTGAATACATGGCCGCAGGCCGTCCCATCATTGCCACCGATCTTCCAAGCGAACGTGATGTTTTAAATGAAGGCAATGCAGTTATTGTTAAACCCGATGATCCACAAGATTTAAGCCAGGGTATAAAAAAATTAATTGATCAGCCTGAGTTTGGTCAAAAAATTGCCAGCCAGTCTTTAATCGATGTTAAGCAATATACCTGGCATAAAAGAGTTGAAAAAATAATTGAGTTTTTGTATGAAACTTCTTAAGCTAATCTACAAGATAATTAGAACTAAAAAACTACTTTTTATCAGTCTAGTTACTCTTTTAGTTGTGCTTATTCTTATCCCAGTCGCTATTTTAAAATCAACCAGCTCTAGCACGCGTGCCAGGCTTTTAAGGGAAAACCCAACTGTTACCAAGCTTTTACCAGTTTATTGGAAAATTAGAAAGATTCGTGATATTACCTATCTACCTTACTATTTTAAAAAGAATAAATTACCAACCTATGAATTATCCATCAGTTCTAAAGACAGACAGAAAATGGATGATAGCTTACCCACGACTTTTCGAGGTGTCTTATACACCGACAAGCGATACGTGCCAGCTGAATTTAAATACGGTGATACAACATATCAGGTTGAAGTTAGATACAGGGGGAATAACGCCAATCATTGGAACGCTGATAAAAAATCATATTTAGTTAAGTTTAATAATGACAACCTATTCAATGGCACCAAAAAGCTTAGCTTTATCATTGCCGATGACCGGCAATTTGTTTTAGAGCAATTAAATCAATACAAAGCTGATAAGCTGGGGTTGCTTTATCCCCCAAGTCATTTTGGTAATTTGCAAGTTGATAGAAAAAACAATGGCCTCTATTATATCATTGAAGGTTGGAGCCAGGAGATGCTTGCCAAATGGGAAGTACCCGATGAAAGTAACTTCTATAGCAACAACGACCCTCCCAGCGTTAAAGGTGGATTCTATCTGGATGTTGAGGGGCATCAATCATGGGACAATTTAGATTATTGGCACAAAAAGAATAATGACAATCAGTTTAACTACGAGCACTATACAGAGCTTTACCAATTGCTAGATCTGTTAAATAATAGTAACCAACAAGATTTCTATGATTTAATCTTTAATTTAGTTGATAAAGACAACTTCTATGCCTGGCAAATTCACCAGGAGTTAGCTCATTCCAAGCATCAAGTTAATGATGTTCGGATCTATTATAACAATGCATCTGGTAAATTCTATTTTATACCCTGGGATCTTGGTGCCAGCCCCGTGGATGCTAAAGTAAATTTATACAGTCGTTTGGCTCAAAGAATTTTTTCCAATCCTCATTATCTACACGAAAAAGATACCGTCCTTTACCAATATTTAAGTGATCAGAAAAATATTCAAGATGATTTTGATTTTTTTGATAAAACTTACCAAGAAATAAAACCAGCTCTTTATCAAGACAGGATGAAAATTTATACCAATAAGTGGGCTGATAACTATATCAAGCGCACCCGGACTAATTTAGAAAGTAATATTAATAATTTAAAAGAATTGTTTGAGCTTAGCGAAGCTTTTGTTGATGTTGGTGTTATTGATGACGATAGCCAAAAATTTAACAATAACTATCTATTAGCTTCTTTTGATTTCAATATTGCCAGCCCCAGTGGTTTCTTTTTGGAAGATTTTAAAGTTAAATTAGATAATGATTTAGAATTAGAGCAATATCAGCTATATTATGATGTTAACGCCAACCACGTACTTGATTATGGGGATCAATTGATTGATGACCCCAAAGACATTCTACTATACATCAATACCGTTCTGGACTCTCCAGTCGAAAGAGGGGAGTTAGAGCTAACTAAACATAGAATATATCTAGTTAGTAATTCAATCAGCAGCAGTCATTTTTCTAATAATCTAAAATCATTTGATTTTGATTTAATTAATGCCATGACTTATAAAAAAATTAAAGACAAGGATTTAGATATCAAATTAATAAATCAAAAGGCCTTTAAGCATTTTGATTTAATTAATGATATTCAAAAATTCATATCTCTTAATCCCAATTTTTTTGTTAATACCAGTCAAAAGGAAATCATCATCTCAGGAAATCATAATATACATCAAACCATTATTATACCCCAAGGCTATACCGTAAAAATACTATCAGGCACCACCTTATATTTCGCCCCCCATACTTCACTTATTAGCTATAGCCCTGTTATGGCTAGCAACTGTAGTTTTTTGGCTCAAAATTCTGATTCACCTTGGGGAGTATTCGCCATTCTAAATTCAGCTGATCAAAGTCAATTTACTAATTGCCGTTTTTTTGACGGTTCCAATGACTACATTAATGGCGTCTTTTTTAATGGTATGCTCTCCAGCTATTATTCTCCCATAGAAATTGCTAACTCTACTTTTAGTAATGCCCACGGCGATGATGCCTTGAATGTAAAAAGTGCAGTAGCTCACATTATAGATTCAGATTTTAGTAATAATTCAGCCGACGCCATTGATTTAGACTTTATTAAATCCGGCTCAGTTAGAAATAGCACTTTTAAAGACAACGGCGATGATAGTATTGATCTTTCTGGCTCAACTGTCACTCTGCAAGGCAACACCATTCTTAATTCAGGTGATAAGTGTATCAGTATTGGCGAAAAATCAATTGATACCGTTATTGATGATAATATTCTATTTGGCTGTAACATTGGCGTTGAAATCAAAGATGAATCACTCATAACTATTAAAAATTCCTTAATTGAAGACAATCAGATTGGCTTACATGCCTATATCAAAAAATCAATTTTTGGTCCAAGTATCACTCAGGTTTTTAATACCGAGTTGATCGACAATGGACAAGACGTATCAGAGGAGGATGACTGTCAGATTGATATAAGATAATACTGGCTAAACTATTTATATATTCACTAATCAATGCTATAATACAAGTGTAAAAAGGTATTAAATTTCAACATAATATCTTACATTATTAATTAGATATAAAAATATGCTCGTCCAAGGCATTAAATTTGCGAACATCCAAAAGATGTTTTTTAGCAAACTAACAATAATTATGTTAGTTTTTTTATTAGTCTTTTCTTCTGTGGGACCAGTCCTAGCCGTGGATGACGAGCCTTATCTTTATTCTAAAGAGCCAGTCGCGACCGGATTGCATATTGGCAAAGATCCTCTAACTGGAGCTTTCAATTATGAATACCCCTTAACTTTGCCTCCTGGGCGTAATGGCATGCAGCCCGATTTGAAATTAATATATAATAGTAGTAATAGTGGCAATCAAAACCTTTTTGGCTATGGCTGGTCAATAAATATCCCATATATTGAACGCATTAATAGGCAAGGTGTAGAAAAGTTCTACAGTCAAAACGACTATTATTCTTCTCTTAGTGGAGAATTAGCCCAAAATGTATCTAGTACGGTTGGTATGTCAATGATGCTTTTTGATCCCAACGAAAGTAGCGTAGGTATTGCCCTGAAGGAGGATAGCCCAGAGGTTAGTCCCGAGTTGTATCCCACCTCCCTCCTCCTCAAGGCAGATAAATCAAAGATCCTCCACAGCCAAGAAGTTGATTGGATCATCAGAAGAGAAGATGGTAGTACCGAAAACAAAGGAAAGATCCAGAAATACCTCTACATATCAGATCAAGAAATCCCTCCATCCACCCATCGTGGACTAGAGGAAGATGTTTCCAAAAGAGTTAATAATACTCAATTTTTCTTACAAGAAGTTAAACCCAATGGTGATCAAGAATGGATAGCTAAAACCTACGCTGGTCAACCCTTCTACTTTGATGAAATACAGGATAAATGGTATCAAACTGAGACTGCCACCACTACCATTGAGGCCTACGAAGATCAAATCAAACTAAGTCTTTTAGATAGAATTAAATCTATCTTTGGATCACCTGCTTATGCTGATACTAGTACATTCTATTCTGGAGCAGGGGATGGAGGGATATATGGCAATAGCGCTGATTGGGATACAGCGCATGATGCTGGGAGTGGGGTGGCGGATTACACGAGTAGCGGTGCTGTTTTAGGAACACAATACTATAATCCTAATTCAAATTATTATATATACCGTGGCTTTTATCCAATTGATACTTCTGCTTTGCCAGATAGTGCGACCTTAACCGCAGCTACTATGTATTTTTGGATTTACGATCTATATAATCAAGATAATGATGGATTAGATTATTTTAATTTAATTCAAACAACTCAATCTTCTACAAGTCAGCTAGATAATGGTGATTATGATGTTTGTGGTGATACACATAGCCCTACTACTGGTGCAGTTTCCAAGGATTTCAGTGGATTAACAGATGATCAATATAATACTGTAGTCCTGAATGCTACGGGTACGAGCTGGATTTCATTAACGGGAACTACTAAGCTAGGTATGAGAGAGGGCCATGATCTGGAAGATGCTACTGTTAGTGGAGCTGGTGGGGCAGAGGGGAATATAGCCTATATATATGCTTCTGAGCAAACTGGCACGGACAATGATCCCTATTTAGAAGTAGTTTACACAGTGAATTCAGCTCCAAGCGCCCCAACCGATTTACTATGTGAAGGAGAAACTAACCCTGCACTGATAACTGATTCTACCCCTGAATTCAGTGCAATATATGATGATATAGATGAAGGAAATAGTGCTACCAGCTATCGACTTAACGTAGCTACCTCTTCCAGCTATTGGGGTGTGCCAATATGGGATAGTATGAAGACACCGATGGCGACAACAACCGAAGCAAGTAGAAGTCCAGATATATCATACAATGGTGACTCCTTGTCATTTGATGGATCTTCATATCATTGGCGAATAAAATTCTGGGATGATTCGGATAGTGAGGGCGATTGGAGCACAACTACAGCATTATTTACGACAACCAATGCTCCAAGTGCGCCAACCAATCTGCTAACCGAAGATACAACTAATCCAATTAATATAGAAGATGCAACTCCCGAATTTTCTGCAATTTACAATGATGATCAGGCTGGTGATACTGCTCACTATTATCAAATTCAAGTTACTGCGACTTCATCAGATTGGTTAAATTTAATGTGGGATAGTACTAAAACATCAATGGCAACGACTACGAAAGGTGAGAAAGTGTCAGATATTACCTATGATGGCAGTACTTTGCAGGACGATGGCACATATTATTGGCGCATAAAATTTTGGGATCAGCATGATCTTGCGGGAAGCTGGAGCAGCGGTGATGACTATTTCTCTCTTGGTGGAGATTATGGAGCCAAATATGACGGCGGGAATTTTACCAAATATAACTATAATGATATCTATTGGCAATCAACCGACAAAGTGGGCACTGTATCTAAATATGGTTATTCCACTTCCACGCGCCAATATGATATAGCCACATCAACCCGTGTCTTTAAGTGGATGGTTGAAGAAATTCGAGATACCAATGATAACTACGTTAAATATGAATATTTTAAAGATGAAAATCAAATCTATCCATCAAAAATAACCTATACTGGGCATGATGCCACTGATGGTATCTTCGAAGTGGAATTTTTACGCGAGGCAAGAAGTGACAACACCACCTCAACCGCTGCCACTTTTCCCATTAAAACTAATTACCGGATTAATGAAATCCAAGTTAAAGTCAATGGTACCTGGGTTAGAAAATATGAGCTTAATTATACCACTGGAGATAATGGCGTTAGGTCAGTTTTAGACACTATTACCGAAACTGGGCAAGATGAAGAGAGTAACACCATCAGCTTGCCCGTGGAAGATTTCGGTTATGAGGAAAAGACAGCTGCTTGGACAGAGGATGGTAGTTATTCGATACCCGTTCTTTTGAAATTGAATTCCGGTGCCCGCGTTACTGACATAAACGGCGATGGCCTATCAGATATTATCGTCAGCCAAGAAGATAATAGTGATAATGGAGTATATATTAACGATGGTGACGGTACGGGCTGGACTAAGGATGAGGGCTATTCTGTCCCATTTCATTTTATTAGTGACGGCAACAAAGACCTTGGTGTGCGCTTAGTCGACATAAATGGAGATGGCTTAGTCGACATTCTCAAATATTTTCCCGATGACGGAGCATATATTTACGTCAACGATGGTGACGGTACGGGCTGGACTGAGGATGCTAGCTATGCGCCACTACCACTTCCTTTCGTATACAATTTTGGAGGTGATAGAGGCGTCCGTTTTGCCGATGTAAATGGTGATGGGTTAATTGATATAATAATAAATAAAGAAGGCCAAGGAGATGACAATGGTGTTCATATAAACAATGGTTCGGGCTGGAGTAAATACGACAGCTATTCAATACCTGTTTATTTCATTGATACTAACGGAGATACCGGAGCAAGATTTATTGATGCCAATGGTGATGGGCTTGTTGATATCTACATCAACAAGGATGGTGGTGGTAACGGGGTCTATATCAATGACGGTGATGGTACTGGCTGGACAAAGGGTAACGGGTACAACTTGCCAGAAGAAATAATTGATGGTGACGGCGAAGACAACGGAGTGCGCTTTGGCGATGCTAATGGTGATGGGTTGGTCGATATTTTAAAAGCTAAGCTGCTTCAAACACCTAAGGCATATATTAATGACGGTGATGGTACTGGCTGGACCGAGGATAATAATCATTCACCATCTGGAACTTTTGTTGATAGCAGCGGTAATGACTACGGTAATCATTTAGCTAATGCCGATGGTGATGGGTTGGTCGATATTTTACAGTATAGAGTTGAAGGCGCTGGCAATGACTATACTTATATAAGTAATGGCCAGCCAGCGGATCTTCTGACAAATATTCGTCACAACAAAGGAGCTGAAACTAACATTATATACAAAGGCAGCGCTGAATACATAGATGGTTCAAATGATCCAGCTAATCCGAATCTGCCATTTACCCTGCAAACAGTCTATCAGCAGGGCATCAATGATGGTTTTGGCAGTATTGCCACTACTACCTATGCCTATTCTGGTGGTGATTACTATTTTTCAGGTGCTTTTGATCGCAAATGTGCTGGTTTTGGGAAGATTGAAACAACGAATTCTCTGAGCTATGTTTCCAATACATATTATCATCAAGGTAATACTTCAGCCACCACAACCGGAGAATACGATGATGACGTATCTAAGATAGGCAGAGTATATCGTACTGAAATATATGACGATTCGCAAAATCTCTATTCTAAATCAATTAGTAAATGGGACCAATACGCCCTAGATGATAATCGCACTTTTGTAAAGTTTGTACGCAGTTTAAGCTTTAGCTATGATGGTGATGTTGATCACAAGGAAAAGGCTGAAGAATATACCTATGGAAATACTTATGGCAACTTAAGTCAAAGGACAAAATGGGGACAAGTTAGCGGCAGTGACAATGGCACCTTCACTGATACAGGTACTGATAAATACACTACCGATTATACATATATTGCTTCAACCACTCCATACATAGTTGGTCTGCCTAAGCAAGAAACAGTCAAGGCTCAAAATGAACTTACAGTTAAAGATACCAAATACTATTATGACTCTTTGGCTTTTGGTAATGTAGATAGAGGGAACTTGACCAAGCAAGAACTGTGGGCAACCAGCACCACATATATTGATATTGAAAAAACATACAATATCTATGGTCTCGTAACTCAAGAAAAAGACCCCAGAGATAAAACCACTGATTATGTATATGATGAATATAATTTGCGCATAACTACATCCACTAATGCCTTAAGTCAAGCCATTGACCTATATTATGACTATTCTTCGGGTCAAGTTAAAAAAACGGTTGACCTAAATGACAGGGTTTTTGAAACTACCTATGACGCACTTGATAGAGTGTTAACACAAAAACAGCCCGATCTTGCGAGTCCGTCTAGCCTGGTCACAAAAAATTCATACGCATATACTGACACCATCGGCAGTCGGAAGATAGCTGAAACCAGTAATTTAGATGGTTCAACTAGTTTTATAACTTACACATATTTGGATGGTCTTGACCGCCCTGTCCAAACCAGGAAAGAGGCAGAAACTGCCAATGAATTTTCTATTAAAGATTTTAAATATAATGATTTTGGTCTTTTGGAAAAAGAATCTTTGCCATATTTCTCAAGTGGCACCAGTAAAACCACCGCCACTACAAGCGATGACCTCTTTAGCGTCTATACCTATGATCCTCTGCGTAGAGTGTCATCAATCGCAACCGCAGTCGGTACCACCACGCTGGCCTACGACGACTGGAAAACAACCGCTACTGATCCCGAGAGTAATATTAAAGATACATATATAGATGCGTATAATAATATTACTCAGGTTGATGAGCAAAACTCCACAACCACATACACTACGCTATATGAATATAATTATTTGGGTAATTTAACAAAAATTACTGATCATAATAGTAACTTGCGCAACTTTACATATAATGGACTTGGCCAGAGACTAACAGCAGAAGATTTGCACGCTTCGGGTGACAGCTACTTTGGATTTTGGACATATGTCTATGATGACTCTGGCAATTTAACTTCAGTTCTAGATCCCAAAAGTCAGACGACTAACTATACCTATGATGATATTAATCGAGTCTTGGTTGAAGACTATACCGGTGACGTTGGTACAGAAGTCAGTTATGGCTATGACACTTGTACTGATGGCTTTGGTAGGCTATGTACTGTTACTTCAACAGATGTCGTTGCTAGTTTGGAATACAATGCTCTTGGCTTGGCCGATCAGGAAAGAAAAACTATAAATTCCACTGATTACGATACACAATATGACTATGATCGTCAGGGCAATATCACACTTACTACTCTTCCGGACAACTCTGAAGTTAAATATACTTTCAATACCGCAGGTCTTTTGGAAACAGTCTCCAAAAAAGAAAGTGGCGAAGGCAGTTACATTAATATCATTGATGATTTTGACTATAACCCAATGGGACAAATTACATATCAGGAATATGCTAATGATATAGCCACTACCAATACCTATGACCAAAATGAACTTTATCGCCTCAAAAACAAAAAAACCGAAGTACTCGGTGTCGGTGGCGCGCTTTTTGTCGATAATTCATTCAATCAATATCTATTACGTATAGCCATTGAAGAGGAGGATGTTAGCAATTATACAACTAACCCGCCAGCAACCGAACCGACAATTTTTTCTTCGGAAAATACCACCAACACAGATACTCAGCCAGTCACCAAGCAGGCAGATGAAGACCCATCCTTATTAAATAAAATTATGGATACTGCCAAAGATATCCTTAACCTTGACCCAATTCCCGACCACCTTCAACTCAAAGCAGATAAAGCAAAGATTCTCAATAGCAGGGAAACAGATTGGATAGTCAAGCATAAAGATGGCACCACAGAAAACAAGGGCAAAATTATAAAATATTTATATGTCTCAGATAATCAAGCAAAACAAGAAACATATCAAGGACGGCTAGAAGATATCAGCCAAAGAACCAAAAACGCGCAGTTCTTTAAAATAGAAACACTCTCCAATGGAGCAACAGAATGGATATCAAAAGTCTATTCTGGGCAACCATTCTACTATGACGGGACAGATAATAACTGGTATCAAACCGAAACCGCTACTACCACCATAGATGCTTGGCACGATCAACACAAGGTTAGCTTGTGGAAAAAACTCTTTGGCCTTGATGCTCTAGCTACCACAGATACATATTATGCTGGTGCGGGCGATGGCAACATATACGGCAACAACGCTGATTGGGACATAGCACATAACGCTGAGAGCGGAGTGGCGGATTACACCAGTACGGTTGCTGTTTTAGGAACACAATATTATAGTCCTAATTCAAGCTATTATATATATCGTGGTTTCCATCCGATTGATACTTCTGCCATGCCAGATAGTGCAACTATTACCGCAGCTACTATGTATTTTTGGATTTATGATTTATATAATCAAGACAACGATGGACAAGATTATTTTAATTTAATTCAAACAACCCAGGCTGCTACAAGTGAGTTAGTTAGTGGTGATTATGACACTTGCGGTGATACCCATGGTCCTGCTACTGGTGCAACAGCAAAAGACTTTAGTGCATTAACGGACGATCAATATAATACCTTAATATTAAATGCTACAGGTACAGACTGGATTTCATTAACGGGGACTACTAAGCTCGGTATGAGAGAGGGCCACGATCTGGAAGATGCCACCATTAGCGGATCTGGCGGCAATGAGGGGAATATAGTTTATATATATACTTCTGAAAGAACAGGGACTGGTAATGACCCCTACTTGGAGATAGCATATACAGTTGGTAGCGCACCAAGTGCCCCAACTGATCTCCAGGCTGAAGGAGAAATAAACCCAACCAATATCTCTGATACTACTCCTGAATTTTCAGCTATCTACCAGGACCCAGATTCAGGAGATATTGCTGATTATTATCAAATGCAGGTAGCCACTTCCAGTACATATTGGGATATACCCACCTGGGATAGTGCCAAGATGGCCCTGGCCAGCTCTACTCCAGAGGGCATGAGAATAACTGATATTTCTTATGGGGGAAGTGATTTTAGCTATGATGGATCCACTCATTACTGGCGCATTAAATTCTGGGATGATGGTGCTTCTGAAGGTGCTTGGAGTACTACCACCGCTTCATTCACTATGCGAAATACACCCCTTCCTGATGGTTTACAAAATCTATCATATACTTATGATAGCGTAGGCAATATCACTCAAATTTTAGATGCCAGTGAGACCGATACCTATAAAACCTTATCATATACTTATGACGATTTATACCGTCTGACAAATGCCTCCTCGACCCTGGCAACTACCACAGATTTCCTTCGCACATACACTTATGACGCGCTCGGAAATATTCAAAATAAGAGTGA
>Ga0208904_1000107_pt1 | contig 70618 bp, 95 predicted proteins | sample AntAceMetag02UKB_FD_184774 | JGI IMG/M metagenome (GOLD analysis project Ga0208904, IMG submission 184774) | Saline lake microbial communities from Ace Lake, Antarctica - Antarctic Ace Lake Metagenome 02UKB (SPAdes) (version 2) | ecosystem: Environmental > Aquatic > Non-marine Saline and...
CATGATTCTTTGACCTCCGGTTACACGTTGACGGGGTGGCCCACCTGCTCATTCAGCGTTTCCCTCGGTAGAGTGTCCCGATACGAGGAGGCCCCAACCATGTCCAACCCAGAAACCGTCCTGATCATTGGAAGACCTGGCAGAGAGGGTTCTACGGGCCTATCTGGATTGCATGGTGTCGGTCTGCAACAAGATGTGTGCTGATGACATGAAGAAGTACATCGGGATGCACGAAGCGGTGCTCTCCCTGGTGCAGGGGGTCCGAGACCTGGAGGACGAGGGCTACGAGAGCGATGACGACGCCGAATTTTGAGCCATCTCCCGAGCGTCCTCATAGGACAGGATGGACGCAGAAGCAGCCCCATGTTCTTCGGGTAGCAGTGGTCGCTCACCACAAGGTTTCCCGTACACGATGAAGCTGTTCCTTGGGTGGGGGATGTGAGCCAGGACTTCCCTGTGCGTGAGGTCATGCCACAGAGGCCACGTACCGCAACAGGTGCCGTCCAGGTTGTGCCCCAGGTAGATAACGGTCTCCACCCCCCGAGCCAGCGTGGGGAGCCCTGGGACAGCCATGGAGGCGTTGCAGGGCCAGGAGAGGAAGAGGGTGCTGATGGGAACCCCCAGCTCGTGGATATTCTGAAAGTAGCCCTTGATGAAGGTGATCCTCTCAGGGATCTCTCCATAGGGGATGCGCTTGTCCACTGCCCAGACACGGGCAGCTCCCAGCTCCAGCAGCTTCTGGGCATAGGTTAGATCACCGGCACCCAGATCCCACACGGTCTGCCCCTCCACGAAGGGGCGCAGGGCGGCTTCCATTTCGGGGGTCAACATTCCAAAGGGCACTACAAACTCCTGTCGCGGGAACCCTCGATTTCTTCGTCCGAGGCTCCAAAGTGCTTGGCCACTGCAAGGAACATCTCCTGGCATTCCTGGCGGAACACCCTGGCTTCCATCTCGGGCCAGTATTCGAACTCGCCGTCTGTCTTGTCCCAGTTGTGTTCGTAGTAGAGCAGGCCCTTCTTGTTCAGGGCAGAGGCGGCACGTCCCACAGCAGACTTGGAGAACCGGGGCATCATGATAGCGGCATGGCCGGAGACGATGCTGGGGTTGTCCACCACGATGTCCAGTAGTAACAGCTGGAGCGCTGTCAGGTCGTACTGGTTCGGGAAGAGGCGTTTGCGGGCCATGGTGGTCTCCTTACATTCCTACTACGCAAGAGCAGCGGGAAGTGAACCTATTCCTCTGGGGGGTGCTTGGGGGTGCCCCCGGGGTCCCGCATCGGAAGGCTTTCCACCAGGGGGATCCACCCACCCCAATTGGGTACGCTGTCATAGACGCGCTCCGACTCCTTCTGGGCTTGCGCCACGGTGTCAAAGGTTGCAGGCACCAGCATGGCGAGGCCGATCCCTTCGATGCGAATACCGAAGCCAAACTTGTCACCCTCTTGGAAGGTGTACAGGAGATCCTAAGCATCGGTGGCTTCCGTGAAATCGGAGCCTGCACGACCGGGCAGCCAGCAGAAAGGATCGGGGGGCATGGTGTTCTCCTACTTGGGGTGGATGTCACGAGGATGGTTGATCTCGTGTTCGGAGCCATCGTCCTCTCGGACGACACCGGGAGAGATCAGGGTGCCCTCCAGGCGTCCATCGAACCACCCATGGTCACTGCGGGTGACGGAGACACGGGTTCCGTTCTTTGGCCAGCTCCAGGTTGAGGGCATGCGGGAGGGCCCCACAGGACCACGCAGGTGTCCAATCTCCGCACCGCACATCCCACAGGTCTTGCGCTTGGCACGGTTCGATCTATGACAGGCAGGGCACTTGATACGGGCCATGGTGGGCTCCTATGCTGCTGAGAGGTGGCGCATGATGATGGGCTGGTTGACAGGGGCTTGTTCTGCCGACGCTGCAAGGTATAGGAGGGCACCCTCTCCTGCTGCATGGGTGGTGTAGTGCTTGGATGACCCGCGGATTTCTACATGGACACGTTCGAAGTCTCCGAACTGGGTAGCCGTGATGTCGATGTAGGTGTCTTCCACCTGGATCCAGCAATGGGTCATGCCCTTGAACTCCCCCAATAGGAGAGTGCATTCGATCCCCGCTGCATCCAGTAGCCGCTGCATCCAGTAGCCGCATCAGGGCGACTGAAGCCAAGGCACACCCACAGCCCATATCCTTTGCATCCCAAGGCATATCCAGGTGGGAGAGGCTCTCCATCCGGTCTCGTACCATGTGGGCGAGGCATACAGCATTGGCGACAGTGTCTTTCATCACCTGTACTACGCAGGGGGCCTTCAGAACTGAACCTACTCCCCAGGGATTTTGATCTCCCCACTGTAGAAGTCGGTCAGAGCCCGTATGGGAGTGTCAGGGTCGATGGTTTTGAATTGCGGGTTCTCAGGAGCATACAGGGAGATGAGGTACTGCCATGCTTCCAGGTAGAGCCCCCGGTCGGTCACGAAGTAGTCATGATGGTCCTTGCCGCCCCTGCCCCCTACCTGAGTGACCGCGAAGGGTTTGTCGTCCAACCACAGTGTTCCGAGGGTGTGGCAGCGGTGCCCATCGATATAGGGGTCCGCGACGATACGGTGGCTTACGCGTTTGTTGGTGTCATCGGGGATGCTCCAGGTGTCGATCTCGATGAAGCGGCTGAAGTTGTTGGGGTCATAGGGCTCGTAGCAGTCTTCCTGCTTCGGAGCCAAGGCATAGATCTGGTTGGCTGTCTTCATCGGGGGTCGTTCAGGAGCCTCCTGCACGAAGACCCCACTTGCCGTAAGGCGTGGCTTCTCGGCAGGAACCACCTGGCTCTTTGTGGGCTTCCCACCCGACACCCGCGCTCTCAATCTCGCCCGCAGGGCGTTCTTCTTTGGAGTTGACCCAGAGGGGGAACATTTCAGGCATAGCTACCTCTTTTCCACTCCGGGGATGTCAGCCGAGTCCCCGTAGAAGAATGTGAGTTCCCGCAGGGGAGTGTCGGGATCGATGCGGTAGAGCCCGAGATCGGGCTCCGGCTTGTAGAGAGAGAGCAGGTATGCCAGAGCTTCCTTGTAGAGCACGGGATCGGTCACCTGCTCATCCAAGAAGTCCATTCCCCCTCTGCCAGCGCTCTGGGTGACCATGAAGGGCTTGTCGTCCAGCCAGAGGGTCCCTAGGGTGTGGCTCCGTTCCCCGTCTTCGCAGATGTCGGAAATGACACGGAAGCTGACCCGCTTGTGGGTCCTCTCGGGGATGCGGTCATCATCGAATTCCATGTAGTGCCGGAAGCGCCATGGGTCATAGATGCGCTCCAGGGGTTCTGCCACGGCGTACAGCTGGTTTGCCGTCATCTCGGGGTTGCGTGCGGGAGCCGTCTCCACGAACACGACATGGCCCTGAGTGAAGTCTGGATTGTCGCAGGGTTCCTCAAACGCGGGGGCGGCTGTCCAGCCCACACCTTCACCGTGCTGCTCCGTGACCATGCGGATGGCATCTGCTTCGTCAGAGGCGACGATACCGACACGCTCCACTTCATCGTGGAGACGTTCGGCGTTGGCAGTGACGTAGTAGGAGTAGAGGTCAGGCATGAGGACTCCTGCTAGCTGCTGGGAAGGTTCCAGCACCAAAGGTGGATGCAGATCAGGATGAATCCGGTGATCCCGAAGCGACCCGTCCAGCGGTACGTGACCCAGCTACGCAAATCCAGGAAGTGGCAGGCGCGGTTGGGCCCAGCCATCCAGGCATTGAGCACGTGGAGGGCGAGGTAGATGGCGAGGAAGAGGGCGGCGATTTGATGGAGGGGCATGGGGTTCCTAGCAGATGAGGTGTGAGAGGGTGTCCCAGTAGAGGATTCCGGCGCACATGAAGGCGCAGAACACCCTGTATTCCCAGCTAGCCGTGAGGAAAGCCTTGGCAGTCCAGGAGCCTGGCGGGCGTTCGGAGGGGAGGTCGATGAAGGTCAGGTAGACGTGGAGGCCCAGGTAGAAAAGGGCAAACGTGATGAGGGCCGGGAGGGCGGTTTCCATGGTACTATTCCTCACAGATGCGGATGAAGATGGGGAGGGGGACGCCTTCCTTGCTGCTGTGCCAGGGCTTGTCGAAGGGGATGGTGTGGCCACCTTCGGGGTTGCGATCCCAGGCCACGCGGTGACGGAGCACCTGCTTGATGTCGTAGGCCTGGCGGGCGCTGTCCTCCACACGGTCGGAGAAGATGCCGTAGGAGGCATTGGGCGCGAAGTTGATGTACTGGGCTCCGTACCGTCTCAGCATGTCACGGTACTGGTGGGTCTTGGAGTAGTGGGTCTGTCGGGGCTGCTCATCTTCGGTACGCGGGTATTGGATGCGCGGGGAGTGTTGTGCCACCGGGCCCCACTGACCGATGCGGAGGCGTGAGTAGATGTCCAGGGCATGGCGCAGGACAACGGCTTCATGTTCCGAGAGGACCAGCACGGCAGAGCCCGCAATGCGGTAGCTGAGTTCGTGGGCAGTGATCACATGAGGGGGGATACCTGGAGTGCGGAGATCGAGCGTCACACCAGGGTCGGCTCCGATGAATTCCGAGCCCAGGGATGCCATGGCCTTGCGGAAGTCCGCAGTCTTGTCGGCGGGGATTTCTACCGTGGGGTGGTCCCCGATGGCGGCGGTCCCTTCGGGGACATCGAACATCAACTTAGGGGCGTGATCGAGCACGACACCCCAGTTGCCCAGGTTCAGGTTGATGAGCAACTCCAGGGCATCCACCATGAGGTGTTGCTGGATGTCGTTGTATGCGAGTCGGTACATGATTTACTCCGAGAGTCCTGCGGACAGCTTCAGCAGGTGCTTGATGAGGTAGATGTGTTCGCCGTGGTGGCGGATGCACTCGCCGTAGCCAGCATCCTTGACGCAGGTGGTGGGATTGTGGTTGGCCTTTCGCAAGACGTTCATGTACCGGCCATCGTCGTTGATGGCGACCATCTTGTCATCGTACTGGAGGCGACCCGCATAGTCTTCGATGCCCTTCTGTTCCATGATGTCGCGAGCCAGCGTGACGAATTCATCCTTGCGGATGCGGAGGATGCACTTGAAGCGCACGGTCATCGAATCTTCGGTTTCCTCAACCATGTAGAGCGCCTGCTTGCACCCCCAGCTTGCTCTTGATGGCTCGGGAAGCCCACTCCACGAGGTTGGGCGCGCTGGCCCAATCCGTGAAGTCACCGCCCAGGTTGAAGCATGCCTTGACCAGGACCCCACCTTCGGGGTCACCATCATCTTCGAGGGAAAGGATGCGGTGACTCTGAATGACCAGAGAGCCTTCCTGCATACTGGCGCAGAGGTTGTCGGCATGTTCACGGAAGCGGGGATGTACGGGCATGGGTTTTCTCCTACAAAACTACTACGCAGTTCTCTTGGGAACTGAACGGATACGCACTGTGTTTCCGTCGCGGCGGCGCAGAACGGCATGGGGGTCTGCAGACTTGGGGGTGGGCTGGGGGAGGGTGTTCGGGTCGCGGATGCGGTCCCACATGATGGAGGCGGCGTTGTACTGGTCTTGTGCGTTGCGCTTTCCCATGCTGTCTCCTAGAAGCCTTCGGCTTCGGCCTTGGCTTCCCACTGCTCCCAGGGTTCCTGGGGCTTGTTCGCGGCCTGGGAGTTTTGCCAGTACTTCCACCGGCTGTCCGAGGCGGCTTCCATTTCGTCCAGGGCACGTTCCGCGTCCAGGGCATCCCATTCCCCGTCATCCCAGGCATCTTCGTACAGTTCCGCAGTCATGGACTCCAGTTCCTCGGTGGTGTAGGCATCGAGGTCCATCCAGCGGGGCTTGATGTTGTGGGTTTCCTTGTAGGCGTCCACGTAGCTTCCAGCCGCCAGGTGGTGGTCGAGTTCTTCGGCAGTGTGGATGTCCCACCCGGCCCAGAACGCCGCATCTTCGACCAGGGTGCCACAGAGCTGGGAACCCTGGGCCTCACACTCCGCCCGGAAAGTGACGTTCAGTTCGTGGGCGCGGGCGGCGGCGGTCTTGGGGGCGTTCTCGGTCATTTTCGGGCTCCGTCGTGGGGGACACTTGTACTACGCGGACTCCCTCGGAAATGAAGCACTTTTTTTCAGGAATACGCAGGCGTGGGTAGAGTGGTAGCTGTTGACTTGTCCACCCCCAGGTGTGCAGTCTCTTCTCATAAGGAGAATTCCCATGTCGGAACCCATGATCCCGCGTGTTCCCCACGGGCGTGGGGATGAGCCGCCGTGGGCAGTCGCTGAGTGCCCTTCAGGGTGTACTTACCAGCAGGCGTCAAGTTTAGCTGTTCATTTCCAGGGGGCGCTGCGTAGTAGTGTAGAACCCCCGAGTGCAGGAAGTGGCTCATGGCGAAGCGCCGGAAAGACAAGAAGATTTGTGCGGAGTGCGGCCAGCGGAAGGCCCTCCGTTTCTCCCAGCGTCGGGGTTTTGTGTGGGACCCCGAACATCAGCTCTGTTCCCAGTGTTGGCGGGCTTTGTGCGCTCGTGCCTGTGTGGAGAAGATGAAGGATGAGCAGCGACGCCAGGGGCGGCACACCCACGCGGCTTAGCTGAAGGCGGGGGTCAGCACACTGGGCTAAGGGGTAGAATACCGCACAACCCCTGTGAGGCCCCCATGGCACGTACAAACTGGACACCGCCCAAAGCACCCGAGCCTGTGGCCCCTCCGCCCGAGCGGCCACCCGCCACGATCAAGGCAGGGTGGGTTCTCCCTGATCCTCCCACATGCCCCCGGTGTGGTGGTAAGGGGTTCGCTGCTGTTCACCACACGGGTGATAGCTGGGTATGGGGATGGGACTGTGACAACTGCGGCCCCGATGAGTTCTGCTGGAACGACGGATGTCCCGGTGCCGGTGAGGAGTATGACTGGCCCTTCAAGGAGGATATTGCCTGGGCGAAGGACTGGAAGCGGGCAGGTGTCTGGGAGGTCTGATGCTCACCATCCCCAAGAACTTCTGGCGTGATGTGCATGCACCCCCCAAGCCTGAGACCCTCGCACGGCTGGAGACTCAGATACGGGTCTGGGAGATGAAGCTGGGGCTCACGACAGAAGAGGTGCAGGAGGGTCTGCGTGCGGGAACGCTGCAACAGACCTGGGAGGTCTGTGATCTGCTGCTGAGGGTGTCCCTCAGGGATGATCTTGTGGCGGCTACAGTGGCGTCTTGACCCACCACTCGTCTACTACGTCCAGGTCGAGCAGCTCATAGATTTCGTTGGGCAGGTGGATGAGGGCCTCATAGTGGAACCACTCGCCCTTCGTCTTGAGCCGGAAGCTGGCAACGCGGCGATGTAGCTTCCTCTCAATGTTAGCCTGTCCAGGTAGGTGGAGGACCAGCCGTAGCCTGTAGGGGCTCCCCGTCTGCAATTGCCGCAGCCGGCGATGGACATCTTTGGAGCGGCCGATTTTGATCGCACCCGTGACATCGCTTTGCATAATGTAGAGATCGTTTCCAGCTCGGCCCATGGGACATACTACCCCGTTAGGGCGGTGCGGTGATCGTCCTTTCCGGGTAGAGGGGGACACGGAGGTATTATGAGTAATGAGATGAAACGGTTGCGGAAGAGTGTGCGGATGTTCCGTATCCTGAGCCTGGATGATCTGAGCATGACAGCTCGGATCGGCAACGAGGTTCTGTTCCAGTCTCGGGGGGGCACGCTCCTGGAGCGTATCTTCGCCGGGGTTGGCATCATGGGGACGGTGGGTAGACACATGTTCCCGCAAGGGGGGGCACCTTCTATGGCTCTCCGCAGTGGGCTGAAGCAGGTGTCTATTGACCAGAACCTTCTGGGGTTCATGGTGAGTATCCTGCAGACACCTGTGCAGCCCCCTTCTTGGGTGCGCTCTGTAGGTCAGGAGGATGTGCGGGCTCAGTTCACCATCTGGGGGGACTATGATGTAGCCCTTCTGGAATGGCCCAATGCCCCGCAGGGGCATTTTCACCTGCGCCCGCAGTTCTATGCCCGTGATCCAGAGAGTGTGTGTAAGCTGCTCTCCGACTCTCTGTGGGGCAGGGAGGACAACATCCATGGCTTCAAGATGGTCATTGATGAGGACTCCAAATTGAGTGGCTTCAGCCAGGACTTCCGCGTCGTACCCAACCCCCATCCTGGGGAGTATGTCGGTGATGATCTTCCGGAAAGGGCCCTGGGCAATCTCCAGAATGAGCTGGGAGACATGGGACGGGTACTCCTGCTCGTGGGCCCCACAGGGACAGGCAAAACAGTCTTTGCCCACAAGGTGGTGTCAGGATGGCCTGGGAACGGCCACCGCATCCTGAAGGTATCAGGGGAGAGCATCAAGACACTCACCCCACAGAGCATCTCGGTGTTGGCGAAGTTCCTACAGCCCACCGTCCTGCTGCTGGATGACATCCCCTTCGGCGGTGACAATGGGGAGAAGTACCTTGACCTGTTCGACAGCCTTCGTGGGAACATGAAGCTGGTTCTCGCCACCTACATGAACGAGGATGTGAAGGGCCTCCTGAGTGGGGACCCCGGATCCCTCTATTGGCCTGGTATGCGTCCTGGGCGCGTGGATGAGATCATGGTCATCCCGCCACCCGACAAGAACAAGCGTGAGGCTATCCTCAAGTTCTACCTCAGGGACAGCAACATCCCCGAAGGAATCCTGGAGCCGCTCCTGAAGGCCACAGAGGGCTTCACAGGGGCTTTCCTGCAGGAGTTCGCACATCGGGTCACTCGGAGGGGTTGGGACTGCTGGGAGGCGCAGGTACAGAACCTGAAGTGCCAGGCCCCAGCCCAGCTTTTCGGCGGGGAAGCTCCAGAGCCGAAAAAGAAGAAGCTGACGCTGCCATTCGATCAGGGCAAGCCCAATCAGAATCAGAACCCGACCGTAACGATAGTGCGCTAATCCTCCTATGGGTACCGCAGGGATAGAGAGGTGCCCATATGTCCGATCTCCGCAAGAGCCTGATCCGCCTGGCCCATGCCAACCCCGAGATGCGTCCTCATCTGCTACCGCTGCTGAAGGACGCATCCTACAGAGGGGTGACAGTGAGCATCAAGGATTTGCCCTCCGCCTTGCTGAAGCCCCTGAAGGAGATCGGTTATCGGCGTAGGGATATCAGTGTTCACACAGGCACGAGTTACTCCACGCAGTACCCTGCTGATGATGGCTGCAAGGGGTTCACCTGTGCCATCAACCTTGGGACAGGACAGTACAAGGTGGAGTGGGGGAACTGGGGAGGCGGGGGTTTGGCAGCTCGCCCCAACGCTGTGGATTCGGATCGGACTCAGCGCCCCATCCCCACAAACGGTGCAGTCCTACAGGGAGAGCGCTGTGGGAACCGTCCTGTCTATGCGACCCTGACAGTACGTCCCGACGCTGTAGCAGCTCTGATCCCCGAGCCTGTGGATCTGACACGGGATGAGCAGAAGGCCCTGAAAGCCTTGGGGTACAAGAGTGGTTACCGCGCTGACGAGTTCTGGCGCGAAGGTTTGGGCAAGTATGAGGTTCGGAACCCTCTCATCCAATCGTTGCTGGAGAAGGGTCTTATCAAGGCCAATGCTGGTGGTGCCATTCGACTGACCATCAAGGGCAAAAACGCTCGGTAGTGTGGGGCATGACCCAGCCCTCCGTACTCGATTTCATGGAGCCAGAAGAGAGCCTTGAGGTACGCCTCCAGGATGCTCTGGATTTGCTCCAGTCCCTTGATGAACACAGCGTCCCCTTGGTGGTGACTGATCCCCCGTATGGGATCTCCTACCAAAGCAACCACCGGAAGGGTGCCAAGTCAGCTCCTGTTGCACAGGACTGGAATTTCCAGATAGGCCCCTTCTTGGATGAAGTCTCTCGTGTCTTGAAACCCGAGGGGTCTGCCTACATCTTCACCAGGTTGGATGTCTATCCCCTATGGGCGAGGTCGGATGTCTATCCCCTATGGGCGAGGTCGGTTCCTCCGACCCTGCATCTCAAGAACCTCATTGTGTGGGACAAGGGAAACCATTCAGCAGGTGACTTGACAGGGAACTTCGGTTTCCGCTGGGAAGCCATCATGTTCCTCGTACCGGCAGAGGGGCGGCACACTCTGCGCGGGACGCGGTGGCCTAATCTCTGGACGTTCCCCCGTGTGTCCTCCGCCCAGCAGATTCATCCTGCTGAGAAACCTGTGGGGCTCTTGCAGAGGATCATCAACTCATCCACCGACCCCGGCGATATCGTTGTAGATCCCTTCTGTGGGTCAGGGTCTACGGGTGAGGCTGCCCTCATGTCAGGCAGAAAGGCACTCCTGGGGGACATCGATAAGCGTGTTCTGGTCAAGACTCTAGAACGGTTACGGCTCCCCATGGATGAGAGCTTGCGCGAACCACCCCGAGTGGAACGGGATGCCGATCTGCCGATCTGTCCATCTGCATGGAGGCACTGAGGGGGGTTCACCCTGAGGATGTTGCCACCATGCTGGAATGGTGGCAGGAGCAGAAGGGCTAATCCTCGCGGGACCGCATGGGTGAGCCATACATGGAGTAGACGCCGTCGCAGTAGCCCATGCACAGCCCGGACTCCACACCCTGTCCATGCTCGGCTCCCATCCCATGCCGTTGCAGGAAGGCACCCCGGATCAGGTGGGTGTGGTCGGGGCTCCCTCCCAGAGAACCGAGCATGCCGATCATGGCCATTTCGGGAGCCATGTCCCCGTCGCTGCCGTAGCCGTCGCCGCCGAGGTGTTCCAACAGGGAGTCGTTCCAGACCCACTCGTTGGTGTTCAGGCCATCCAGGCACTTGAGGAAGTCCGTGGCGGAGAGCTTGGGGATGGCAGCCACCATCTCCACGAAGGCGTCAGCCGCTCCCAGAGGGAAATTCTCCATGGGATCGCAGTTCTCCACCTCGTTGTCCTTGATGCACTGGTAGATGACCTCCAGCTGGGCATCCTTCAGGTCGGAGGTGATGGCACCGCGCCCACTGTAGAAGTAGGGGCGCATGGACATACCCGCACCTGGGGGAGAGCTTTTGTGGCCATTGTACATGCAGCGGTGCGGGGGACGGGGACGGTGATGGTGGTGTGGGTGCCGTAGCCCATGGGTTACTCCGGAGGGTAGGAGGTGTAGGAGGAGGTAGGGATCCACCAAGCCCTCCACAGATTCCTTGTGGGCAAGAGCCTCACGGATGGCTGTGGAGCTGATGTTGGTGTGGGTCGCTTTGCGGGTTCCAGGGGGGGATGGGTAACCATCCCGGTCATAGACGATGAGCCCAAACTGTTCCTGGATGTCGTCCCACCTGTACCACTTGTGGCTCTCTTGCAGGATGTCTGTTCCGACAACCAGCTTGAGTTGAAACCCCGTGTACAGCTTTGCCAAGGCAGTCAGCACCACGAAGGTGCGGGAGTCCTCGATCCGTTGTTCCACGGTGGAGATGCGAACCTTGTTTCCGAATGGGCGGGACAGAGCTGTCCCCATCATGCTGATCCGATCATAGTAGGAGGCTACGGAACCCTGGGTTTTCAGGGGGTGGTGCCATGACGGCACTATCAGCACCATCTCCGCACCGGCATTTTCCAGGAGGTCCAGGACGATGGCGGAGTGCCCAAGATGGGGTGGGTCGAAAGACCCTCCCAGGACGGCACAGAGGGGTTTTGGTTCGTTCATGCCTCCTACTACGCAGGTGTGCCGGAAACTCAACCTTGCTCGTTAACATGCCTATAATGTACGGGGGGTAGACTTCCTCACTGGAGAGACCCCCATGAGCCTTCGCAAGAACCTGATTCGGCTCGCTCACGAGCACCCCGAATTCCGCAATGACATCCTGCCCCTCCTCAAGGAGAGCACTGTTGAATTCGACCCCAACGAGATCGGGGAAGAGGTTCCTGGTGCATTGGAGACTGAGGAGCAGGAGCTGAAGAACGAATTCACTCAGCAGGAACATTCGGAGCTTCAGGATCTGCAGGAAGCCGACAGGCTGGCCACCGAGAAGACCGCTGGCTCCGTGATGCTCACTCCGAGGCTCACGGCTCGTGTCACGGGAACCGAGAGTGGTGGTACCCTCCGTGGCAGGATGACCCTCGACCTGCAGCTCCGTGGCCCCATCGAGCAGACCGCTGTTCTGGTGCGGTTCACTGCTGTGGTGGAAGGTGGAGCGGTGACGGATTTCTCTCCATTCCCCGCCATCACTGGTGCCGGTGCAGAAGCCTACCTGGCTCTGTACAAGAGCATTCTCCAGGAAGCCGTCTCCCAGGGTCTGGTAGGCTCGGTAGACGCCGCACCCATGGGTGTCATGGCCTCCAGCGAGGACAGCCTCCGCAAGCAGGTGATCCGCCTTGCTCACGAGCACCCCGAGTTCCGCTCGACCCTGCTCCCCGTCTTGAAGTCGGCGGGCTGCGAGAAGCTGCCCGAAGGCCCGATGCGGGACAACTGTGAGAAGAAGAAGGGCGAAGGCAAGGACGACGACAAGAAGGACGACAAGAAGGACGACGGCAAGATGCCCGCCGACCTCTTGGAGAAGTTCAAGGGCAAGAAGTAGCCCGCCGCTCTGATATGAACCTTCGCAACCGTTTGAAAGCTGTGGCCCGTGCTCACCCCGAGCATGCGTCACAGCTTTTGCCGCTTCTGAAGGTGGCTGCCAGGGTGCCTTGTTGCCGTAGGGCATCCACCGAGACGGAGAGGCCCCTCCGCAAAGCCATCATCCGTGTGGCCAAAGCGAACCCCGAGCTTCGTCCCCTCTTGATCCCTCTGGTCTCCACCACGGCATAGCCCCTGACTCCCACGGGGAGAGCCAGGGGCTGTTAGGGCTGCCAGGGGGCGCTACCAGTTCCGGGAGCGGTTACGGGCGAAGCTGGAGGGCGTGGGGGTCGGTTCCGGGGTCGGCTCTGCAGCCACAGGCTCCGCAGCTGCGGCTTCGGGTGCCACAGGCTCCGGCTCGGAGTCCTCGAAGGCTTCCTGGCAGGCCGCGACCGATGCAGTACCCATCATGTCGCCCACGTTCACACCGTTCCTTGAAACCTAACGAAACCTCCTAATGAGGAGATCAAGCGGGCACCAAGGATTCCACCGTTGCCGGTGAAATCCCCCGGTCTGAACCAACCCGAAGGTTGGTGCCGGGTTCCTGCTTCACAGAGGTCTGCCTGACCAACCGAAGCTGATCAGGTCTCACGTCCTCTCCACAGGCGTTTAGGGAGTCCGTCGAACTGGCGGCCTCCTTCGCTCCAAGAGCGAAAATGTTGATCGCGGCGTTGAGGTCAGCATTGGCCTCATACCCACAAGACAAACAGCAGAACTCCGCCTGGGAGACTCTGTTGCCCTTCTCGACGTGCCCGCAGGCGGAGCATCGCTGGCTGGTGTAGTGCGGTGGAACAGCCACGACTTCGCAGCCGTAGAGCTTCCCCTTGTACTCCAACAACCTACGGAACTCCCCGAAGGCGGCATCCAACACGACCCGATTGAGCCCCCGCTTTCCGCGACCGCTCCGGGTCATGTTCCGCACTTTCAAGTCTTCGACCACGATCCGACCGTGGCTTTTGGCAAGCATAGTCGTGGCCTTGTGCAGTGCATCACGTCGAATATTCCGAACCCGAGCATGTGCCGTGGCGAGCTTCGCCCTGGCCTTGCATCGGTTCGCTGATCCCTTCTTCTTCCTCGACACCTCCTGCTGGAGTCGTTTCAGCTTCCGTTGTCCCGACGCCAGGGCCTTCGGGTTCTCGATGACCGTCCCGTCCGACAGGGTGGCCAGACGAGCGACACCGAGGTCCAGGCCCACTTCGGGGTTTCCGTTCGGCTTGGCTTCCTCGACTTCGGGCCCGACGACGGAAACGAACCATCGTCCTGCTTTCTCGGTCACCGAGACCTGGGCGTGCTTGCCCCACGGAAGGTAGCCCCGTTCTCCTGGCTGGAACCGGACCCGACCGATGACCGGAAACTGAATGACCCGGTGATCAGCCTTGATGGTGCCTGTCAGCCGGAAGCCGCCGATGCCTCTGCTCCGGCTCTTGAACCTCGGGTAGCGGGCTCGGCCGGAAAGGAAGTTCTTGAAGGCCCGGTCGAGATCACGGAGAGCTTCCTGAGGAGCCGCCTTGCTGGCCTCGTACATCCAGGGGATGCCCCCGTCCTCGGGGTTGGTCTTTTTCAAGGCGTTGAGGTCTCGGTGAAGGCTGATGGCATTGGGCCAGCCCTTCCACTTTTTGGGCTTGCCGAGTTCGACCCACTGCTCGTAGGCGACGCGATGCTGTCGGAGACCCCAGTTGTAGGCCCACCGAGCGTTTCCAGCGTGTTGGAGGAGTGCCGCCCTCTGACGAGGGGTCGGCCTGATCTCCGCCTGGTAGGCCAGCCTCACTTCGCCGCCTCTTCGGCCTTCGCCCGTTTCCGGTTGTCGGCTGACCGCTTCCCGTAGATCCGAGCCGAGAACGACGCCATGAGGGAGAGGATGTCCTCGACAAGCTCCTCCTCGTAGGACTTTCCGAGCGTCTCGTTGACCCACTCGATCTCGACGCCGTGGCTGTTGAAGTAGGCTTCCAGTAGGCCGAACCCGAACCGCGAAAGTCGGTCCTTGTGTTCGACCACCACCCGGTCGATCTTGTGATCGTTGATCAGCTTGAACAGCTTGCGGAGGCGGGGCCGGTTCTCGGACATGCCCGAACCCACGTCTTCCAATACGGCGACCAGCGTGTAGCCCTGTTTGACGCAGTGGGTCGTCACCCGACCGACCTGACGTTCCAGATCGCCCTTGGCCTTCTGGTCGTGGCTGCTGACCCGGCAGTAGGCGGCAGCACGGACCTCGGTGGACTCATCGTCTTCGGGGGCCTTGGGGCCTCCCAGCATCTCTCGGACGCCCGAGAGGGGGAACCGGCGATGGCCCCCTGGAGTGCGGACCATCCTGAGGGTGCCCGCATCCCCCCACTGACGAACAGTGTTGTAGTGGACACCGAGCATCTCGGTAGCTTCCGCCAGGGTGAGGAGCCGGTCAGCCTTCGACATCTGGCTCCCCCACCCACGACGAGTCCGCGATGATGCCCTGTGCCTGGAAGACGACGTACCAGTGGTCGTACCACTTCTGGAACTCCTCGACGGAGGGCACCTCGCCCTTTGGGAAGGGGACGGGGTGCGGGATGGTTCGGCCATCCTCGGTCTGGAACTCGGTTTCGGTGACGCGGGTGATCACGGTGCGGGGCATCCTCTTTCTCCTGTTCGAAAGTTATAGGAACTCTACCGGCGGACACTACCCACTTCCGTTAGGTTTCTCGGAATAGCTGCCAACCCCCTTGACGCAGAAAAAGATCAGTAACGGACAGTGATGCCCGAGCCGAGGATGTTGTAGCTCACCTGGGTGCCGTCAGCCATCCATTCCTGGATGCCCATCGCCAGCATGGAGCTGACGAAGCTGATGAAGGGGAGGAAGTCACCCTCACCACAAGTAGCCTCTCCTTGGACATTCTCATCGTCCACGGTGAAGTTCTGATCCCACACGGACTTGCCCATCACACCATCGGCAGAGAGCGCCCCGTGGAGGCAGGGGATGTCGTGCTTGCGGATGTAGGTCTGGATGAGGCGGCGGGTGGCCCCGTTGTCCACACAGTCCACCACCAGGTCAGCACCACCGAGGATCTGCTCCACGTTGTCTGCCGTGAGCTTGTGGGGGATGGGGCTCATCTTGGTGTTCCACATACCCTGCATGCCCTGAGCGACTGCCTGGGCCTTGTTCCGGTTGTTGCCCATGCGGGTGTGGAACTGGGAGCGGAGGTTCTTCTGCTCTACACGGTCGAAGTCCACCAGGGTGACCTTCGCCTTGAAATTGCGGATGAGCAGGGCAACGTGTGAGCCCAGGGCTCCGAGTCCGACGATGACGATCTTCATGGTGTTCTCCTGACCGCTGCTACGCAGCTACCCCTGAAAAGTGAAGCTTCCAGTTTCCCACAAGCCTCGGAGGTACTGACGGAGCAAGTACGCCTCGGGGGTGTCAACCTCTCCACGCATGAACGCCTGGATGGAGGCATCCTTGGCGATCTCGGGGAGGGGTACGTTCACATCCTTGAGGTGCGGGCAGAAGTGCTCCACCAGCACACGTCGGAACGAAGCAGCAGAGAAATCCACAGCTTCCAGGGTGCAAATCTCCACTGGCTTCCCGAACAGAGTCAGGAAGTTTTCAGGGGAGCAGAGGAGAAGGGTTCCCCCCTCGTCCAAGAGCATGACCCCAGAACCCTGGTTGTTCAGCCAGAAGAATGTCTCCCCTTGCTGAAACCCGCTCACAGGCTGGCTGGGCACAAGCGCATCGAATCCCTCTACCTCATCCAAGAGGATGAGGTAGTCCGCTTGTAGCACCAGCCGCTTTCTGTGCAGGTTGGGCACTGTTTACGCGCCGAAGGGAGTCTTCGGAGCGATCATCAGCCGCGGGGGCAGATCGTCCTTGGAGGGGATGCGCTCGACGGTGAAGTCCGCGAAGTCCACCTCGACAGCATCGATGCCGGGCACCTCACCCGAGCGGACGACCTCAGCCGCCCACTGCAGGATCTCGTTGTCGGTGGCGTCGTAGGGAACCGGGTTCGGCGCGTTGCCGTTCTGACGGTTCCAGGTGATGTTCATAACGGCGTCGTTGGGGCCGAATACTGCGTCCATAACTACCTCCTCAGGTGTAAGACATGTCTCGTAGGGTCTGTACCCAGTCACTACGCAGAACCTTGGGATCGGTAACCCTCTTGCCTGCGTAATCGTACTTCTTGGGGCCCACCCACCAGAACACGAAGAGCTGGTCGTGGGTAGTGATCCACCACTGGAGGCGATCCTCAGGGGCGAAGTTGTGGTCACCCAGAGCCATCTCACAGGCGTACCACGTGGTCACATCCGTGAAGGAAGGCCCCGTGGAACCGGAACCAGGGTGGGAGTGGGCGATGCCCCTCAGGTCATCCTTCCGATCCCACATGATCTGCCAGAGATCGTAGGAATGGGGGATGGAGCCATTCGTGGAACCCTTGGGGTTGTGCCACGCGATGACCTCGTTGTTCTTGTCGATGACGACAGCGATTTCCATGGGGGCTCCTAATAGTCTTCAGAATCGTCTTCGTAGTCGTTGTCCTGGCCACCAGCATGCCGCCACACAACCAGCTTTCCGAGGCGCATTGCCTGGGCGACGATTGCAGGGAGGGACTCCAGGGTGAAGCGGGTATCGCCCTTCACGCCTGTGCGGTGGTCGGTCAGGCAGATGCCTGCATTCACGATGTTGAGATCCATGTCGCAGACACACTGGAGCCTGCGACCCTGGAACTCGTAATCCACCACCATCTCTTCCCGCATGGTGGAGCGGCGCTGATCGAGAAGCCGGGCACCCGAGATCGCCAGGGCAGCTTCAGCAGCTGCCTTGAAGTCCACCTTGGCCAGCTCACGACGACCCTTACCATCGCCTACACGCTCCCGTACCTGGCGGATACGCTCTTCCTTCTCCAGGCGGGCATCCTCCTCACGACGGACACGCTCAAGCTCCGCACGGCGCTTCTCCGCCTCATCCCGGTGCCAAACCTCCCAGTGGAAGGACAGCTCCAAGGCAGGCGTCACGTCCCGCACATGGCTCACAGTGGGGCGGTTGTCCTGATAGGCCATCAGGACACCCTCTTCTGGCCCCATGGGGAACTCTGGGCGCAGGAAGACGTAGAAGCCCGTGTCGGACTTCACGGCAGCAACACGACTGAACCGCTCCAAGCCGTCATCCAGGAGATGAACCCGAACAGCCTGATCGGGCATGGTGTCGTAGTCATGGATGGCGTGAACACCATCAGGAATGAGCCAGTCACCCACGAGGTAGCCGCGAAGAATCTTGCGACCTTCCTCGAAGGAGAAGTCCACCTCTCCCTCACCGACCCACTTGGCCTCCTTGCCGCCACCCACTTCGAACTTGTGCCACCCGTGGGTACGGGGTGCCTTCCCCTTGATCTTGAGCCAGCGGGCCTTCCATGCAAGGGTACGACCCCCGACCCATGGGAGGGTCACGGTCTCAGTCTGCGTTAGAAGATCAGCCCAGCCCATTAGGGGCTCCTGTGTTTTTGTTGACAAGGCAAGGTTTCCCCTGCACTCTTTTTAGGGAGGTGATGTCATGCCAGAATGCGTAACTTGCCATGTAGACAAGCCCCTGGCTGAATTCGGAATTACCAAGAAAGGGAACTCCACCTATTCCTGTAAGGACTGCACCAAGGAAAAACAACGGCAGCAGTCTGCAAGGAGGCGGAAAAGGAAGGGGGTATCTGCACGGGGGGCTTTACCTAAAAAGAGAAGCAAGCCGAAGGGAAGGGGAGGTCATGTGTATAAACCTCCTAATCCTGCGCCTCTTGTTGTTCGATATGAGCGTTATCTCAAAGGGGCATCTAAAAGGGGGCTTGTTTTTGAATTGGCCTTGGGGGAATTCCAGGTCCTGACATCCAGCCCTTGTGCGTACTGCGATTCCCCACCGGATCCCCACAACGGGGTGGATAGGCAGGATAACAGGCAAGGGTATACAAAAGACAATTCTGTTCCTTGTTGCTGGCCTTGTAATAGAATGAAAGGGGATCTGGATTACGGGGTGTTCCTGCGCCAAATCCAGCGAATCTACACATATTCAATGTGACTCGGGTCAAGGGCACCCCCCGAAGAAGGTGCCCTGTTTCCCAGGTGGTTACGCTGCCCAGACGGGCTTCTTGAGAAGCTCAGTGTTCAGGATTTCACGGACGAGGTTGTACCGCTGCACACGGGGAGCAGCCTGGGCCACCTGACCCACGGGGGTCGCGGCGATCAGGTTGCGGATGGTCCGGGTGATGGCGTAGGGGTCCTCGAAGGTTTCCGGAGTCACCTTGAAGCACGGGATACCCAGCTGGGTGCAGGACGTGTCCACCACGTTGCCCACACGACCATGCCACCCGCTCTGAACCTCCAGGAGCGCGCAGGCGACCGGGTTCAGGCCACGCTGCTGCACAGCCTGGGTGAACAGACGGTTGGGGGGCGTGTTGTAGGCGGCTGCATCGGGGTCCTGGTCACCGACCCAGAACAGGAGGAGATCCTCGTCATCCTTGATCGGGTGGTTGGCAGCCATGAAGTCGATGCCTGCGGAGTAGCGGGTGCCCCCGCCAGCGGTCTTGCCACGGAATGCCTGGTTCACACCGGCAGCGGACGGATGCTTGATCTCGATCCCGCGAGCGGAGGTGTCGAAGGTGCAGACGTGGATGCGGTCCTCGGGGAAGCCCTGGACGAAGCGTGCCAGAAGGATCTTGGCCTGCTCCAGTGCCTGACCCATGGACGCAGAGGTGTCCACCATGAACCAGATACGCATGGAGCGAGTGACCTCTTCCAGAGCCTTCTTCACAGCGGTGTCAGACGCCTCCTGCAGAGCCTCCTGGTTCTCCTTGCCCTTCATGCGGGTAGCGATGTTGGCGGCGCGCTGGTTCTCAGCGGTCTTCATCGCACGCTGCCACCGTGCCTTGATCTCGGGGACATCCAGCAGGCCCAGATCCTCCAGGGTCACGGACATGATGATCAGGTCAGCGTCGGAGAGGGAGCCTGCCTCGATGGCAGCAGCCATGACGGCACGGGTGATGCCCACAGCGACGGGGACGAGGCCCGCGATCCGCTTGAAGTTGGGCTTGTCCGTCACGATCTTCTGGCAGATGTCAGCCTCGGACATGTCAGCCCAGGACTCCGCAGCCTCCACCTCGACACCGATGGCGAGGGAGCGATGACCATCCTTGGCCTGCTTCTGCTTCCAGCGCAGCACCTGGAAGAACTGCTCGGTCTCCGGCTTGTAACCGACACGCTGGGCCAGCTTGATGACGGAGGTGCGGAAGCCAGCCTTGACCAGGCCCTGCAGCATGGTCAGGTTCATCTCACGGTTGTGAAGCCACTTCTCCACAGCCTTCTTGTAGCGACCCATCGCCGGGTTGCGGGCAGAGCGGCCGAACTCCAGCGTGCGGTTGATCGCAGCGATCTCGGGCAGGGCAAGCACGTCGCCAACACGGAGCAGGAGCTTCGGATTCAGGTCACGCTTGTCCTTGCGGCGGAGGAGCATCATGGCCTCACCCACGTCGCGGAAGTCCTCGTCGTGGAAGATGATGGTGCCATCCTCACGGACGGGCTCACCCATGCGGTTCTGAACCAGCATGAAGGCGGCGAGGACGACCTTCATGTCCCGGTGCTCCTGGGCGAAGGCGTAGGTAGCCCACTTGGCAGCGAACTCGTTGTCCATCTCCCAGATGTCAGCCACCTGCTGATACATCCACTTGGCAACCTCCGGGAAGAGGCCAGCAGGACGGTAGGTGCCGACCACACGACCGTTCTCACGCACGATGAGATCGTCGCCCATGACACCGAGACGGGTCTTGTTGGTCTTCTTGCCGACCTTGGTCAGCTCATACACGACCTTGCCCTCTTCCTCGACCTTGTGGGTCACAGGGGACCAGCGCACACCGATGGTCTTGCGGGCATCCGCACGGATAATTCCAGGACGGTTGTGCACCATGTGATCCTGGTTGGTCAGGAGTGCCTGGATCAGACGCTCGGCCGGGCCGAGGTTCTCCACGCGCTGGTTCTGGTCTGCGTTCTGCACCATGATGATCTCCGAAGATGGGGCCCGTTTCCAGGCCCGAGTTGCGGGTTGCCTCCCCCTCTACGCAGATAGGGGGGTTTTCGTTAGTCCTCAGATGCTTTTTTTCGCAGGCATTGCTGATATGAACGGTTGCACACCTTGCAGCTGCCGATGAAGCAGCCGTAGAATTTCTGGTTGCATTCCTTGAACCGGGCGTGGAATCCACCCTCACGGTACTCATGGACATCAGCGTATCCCCAGACGCCGAAGCCACATTTGTAGACTTCTCCTTCCTCATCGATCAGGAAGTTGTACTTTTTCTCGGGGTTCGAGCAGAAGGTCTGCATGAAGCTGTAGGTGCCGTAGTGGAGGTCGCCTCGCCCCACAGGGACGATGGGTTCCTCGGAGTCATCCCCACCGATGTCGTAGGTGACACCCTGCTCTTCCAGGAGAGCGGCAGCAGCATCCACGTTGGCGTTGGAGTGCCACTGGTCACGGGAGAGGGACACTTTGACCTGGGGGTAGTCAGCCAGGAAGGCAGCGAAGGAAGGCTCCTGTGCCGCCCAGTCCCCGTTGGAGACGATGCGGCAATACTGCACAGCGGGAAGCAGGACGGCGAGCACCTCACGCCACTGGGGGTGGCAGAATACCTCTCCGCCCATGATGGTGATGAACACGATGTCATGGGCCACCAGGAAGTCCCGAGTGGTCTCCGCCACATCCATGCTCATGAAGTCATCGGATTCCGGGGAGCAGTCGTAGCAGCAGTGGATGCAGGACTGGGTGCAGCGGGTGGTGATGCGGATGGTGGGTCGCAGCACACGGGGGCACTCTGCCTGTTTGTCGCAAGAGCTGCAGTCGCAATCGTGGGTCCCGCCACAGGACTCTTCGATGCAGAAAGCACAGGGGGGCGTAATAGGCATGTTTTGTTCTCCATACCTACTACGCCAAGGCCCACGGGAATGAACCACTAAGTCCCCGGCACCACCGCGATGGTGAGGTGCAGCCGCACCCTGGGCTTACGGAACAGACCCAGGGACTCCCGGATGTCCAGAAGCTCGGGACAGTCCACCAGCAGCCAGAAGTGCTTGCGGTTTCGCTGCATGTCGGGGTCGTACCGGAAGCGCACACGACGCCCCTGCAGTTTGGCCCAGTCCTTCCTGAAGGCACGGGGGATGGGCTCACCGCGGATCACGGAGATGTGGGGACCCCAGGCAGGCGGGTTGAACCGCTGGATGAGGGCCAGTCGGGGCTCCCGGTCAACGGTCTGACGGTCGGGCATCAGCCGATCCTTGTCGATGACCTTCTTCCACTCACCCGGCATGTACTTCTGCATCCAGGGCTCGTACAGACGGTACCAGTCCCGGTCACATTGCAGGATCAGCCACCAAGGCTTGCTCTGGACAGAACCAGCCGTGGGGTCGAAGCGCAGCCATCCTTGTGCTGTGTTCATGGTCATGATGCCCACCGTTGTGCGGCTTCATTGCGGGTCAGGAGAACCACACCCTTGCTGGTGTATCCAGGGCCAAGGGTGCAGCCTGTTTCCTCATAGGTGAACCCTGCGAGGATCAGTACCTTCAACACCTCATCCGACAGATCGTGGATGAGGGCCTCGGCTTCTTCGGTGGAGAGGGTGTTCTCGGGCATGGGGATCTCCAATTTCTATTACGCAGGAGAGCCGTATGTGGAACCCTGCTGGTTCAGGAAGCCTTGCGAGCCTTCACCGGAGCAATCGCTTTGTTCTCCTCGGAGAGATGCTCCACCTGGGCATCGATCCCGAAGGTCTGTTTGACGTACTCGATACCCGTTCCTTCCGGGGCGTGGAAGGTGAGCTGGAGCGGGTGCCCCTTCTTCTCGTAGACGGGATTCGGGTTGGGGCTGGTGGTCTTGAGGGCCACCCAGTCCATACTTCCCTTGCGGATGAAGACCTTCGCTGCCGTGGTTTTCATGTTGTGCACTCCAGATGTAACGTGAGACAAGATCACTACGCAGTAGCCCCTCGCCATAAACCCACAATCAGAGCTTCTGAGCCCCAAAGCCCTTCATGGTCGTGATCCAAAAGCGGCTTCTGCACTCACGGCATTGAATGTTCAGACCAAGACCACCCCGAGCCGTGATGTCCATGGAGTCCTGTGCTTGACACTCAGGGCATAAACGCTGCTCCTGGATGGACTCCCACATATGGATGCCTAGCTCCTGGGAATCCTGTTCTTCGTCTGCCATGCAAAAACCTCCTGATGATCCTTACCCCCTATTACCTCCACTTGGACTCACCCATCTCAAGCAGCAGCACCTGCATCTCGCCGTACATATCCCCCTTGCGGCGTAGCTTGCGCTCCAGGGTGGCCATTTGGCGCAGGGGCATCACGTTCCTGGTGAGAGAGGCATAATCCCCTTCCTGTTTGATCTCGGGGATGCCCTCAATCTCCACCGTGTCCCCGTAGCCTTCTCCGACGTAGATCTCGAACCCCTCATCCTTGGCCATCTGGAAAGCAGCCAGGGTGGTGCTCTTCCAGTAGGGCCGGTCATAATCCAGGGTGTAGAGGAAGTCTCCAACGCTGGGTGAGTCGCGGAAGAACCCGTAGCCATGGATGTACTTCTCGTCGGGATTATCCAGGAAGGCGGAGTCATAGACCACAAAGGCAAGGTCCTGGGCATAGATGAGGATCTGGGACTTCTTGCTCTTGGGCTTGGGGGGTGCGTCGGAGGGGAGTGGGCTGAAGCGGTGTCTTTTCGTGGTGCCCTTCAGGATGTCCTTGACCCGTTGTGTGGTGAGCTTCTTCTGGCGTACCAGCTCGGAGTACCATCCGTTGGAGAGGAACTCCTTCACCCTGTCCTCCCAGACACTGAGATCGAAACCCTCTCCAGAGGGGGTGTAGCCACCTGACTGGAAATTGGGGTTGTACTTGTACCACTGCTTGATCAGGATGTTCCCGAAACCCCGCCCTCGGAATTCACGGGCCACCGTGATGAGGGTGGCACCCCACTCATTGGATGCCTGGGCTACCACCTGGCCCTTCGAGTCAAGGACCGCCAGGGTGGTTCCCTTATTGGGCTTGGGCACCCCCTCTGATCTGATCTGGCAGGGCTCTCCCTTGATCATCACATGCTGCAGGAGGTGGTTATACTGCTTCCTGTTCCGTTCAGCGAGGTTGCTGATGAGGTGGACATACTCCGAGGGGTATTTAACAGCCTTGTACCGCTTGATGTCGAAGTCATGCCATTCCATGCCCCTGCCGTAGCCCGTGGGAAGCTTGGAGGGGCGCAAGTGGCTGGAGTGGTACATGACCCCTTTGTGGAGAACAGCTGCAATGTGCCCCTCCCGGATGAAGGCATAGCCCTGACCTCCCCCAGAGGGTTTGTGGATGCTGTAGTCGTACCCATCCACATTTGCGCTACCGAAAGCAGAGAGTGTCTCATTGAGCTTGGTGTAGCTGGGGTCATAGGCTTCGCTGGAGTGATGCTTGTCGTCCGGGTTCCGGTACTTCGAGTACTCGCTCTTGGTCATGAGCCCCACCTCATTACGAAGAGATCGGGGCAAAGGGGTCGTGACCGCTGTTCTTTGCAGGTACTCAACAGCTACTTTGCGGGGAGAGGGCATGGGGAATCCCGTTCAAGATGGTCTGCTAGGGATTTTCTCATAGGTGAGATACCGACTTGACCAGTCGGGTCAAGTGGTGTTTTACCTGAAAGGTCAAGAAGAAAGCCCCTTTTTCTGGTTTACCTTTTGGGGGTGCCTGCGTAGTAGTAGTGTCCCACGGAGCTTGCTGCCATGACCCCCGACCCCAACAGAATGTTCATCCCCGAAATGAACCCTCGCAACTGCCCCTGCCGGGGTGGATGGTTCTTGTCAGACTACGACACCTGGCATCGGTGCGACCTCCACGGGCGGGGTATGCCCCATCCCGAGGATGACGGTGCCGGTTGGACGCGGGAGCAAAATGAGCAGCACTGGCTGGGCCTCTTCAGGGAAGCCTACCGCTATTTCCAGGACCAATCGCGTCTGCCTCCCCAAGCCTTCCGTAAGCTTGTGGAGGCCCACTTGCAGGATTCCTCCCAGGCAACCCCCTCCCAGTGGGTTGACGCAGCCGACACTGTGGCGGACATCCAATGGCGGAAAACAGCAGATCGTGAAGCCATGGAGCAGGGCTTCTCCTGCCGCCTGGAAGCAGCCATGGATGCCGAAGCCGCTGTGGAGGCTGGTGCCCGCGCCCGCAACATGGAGCCCGGAATGTACGCCCCCCACGGATCACCCGAACGCGCCCAAGCCGACCGCTGGTATCGCTAAGGAAAGACCATGCACGACCTCACCACCCACGCCACCGCAGTTTGCCAGAGCACCCAGGAATGGCAGACCACCATCAACAGCTACACCGTGCGCTACGGCTACACCCCACAGGGTCTCTACCAGTACGACTGGTCCTGCACCTGCAAGGGCTTCCAGTTCCGTGGACGCTGCAAGCACATCGAACAGGCAAAGGCCAGCGGTGAGCGGTGCGGCTGGAACGGTGAACAGGAAGTGGGCATGTCGGCTGCCAAGGATGCCGAAGGGAATCCCTGCTGCCCCGTGTGTGGTGGTCCCGTTACCCCTGTCAACGTAGGAGTCTGAGATGAGCACCGCAGAAAAGGAAGCACTCGAATCCCTGGACGCCTACGGACACATCCAGTGGGGAGTGGGCTGGACGGATGAGAACAACGACGATGAGAACAGCGACAGGGGGGATTGGTTGGCTTGTTGTGACTATGCGGTCTTCACGGACGAAGAGGGCGTGGTCAAGATCGCCTACCATGTGGTCGTGGGCAGTGACTCAGGGGGGTTCGTTGAAACCCCGGAAACTCGTGTGGTCACAGCCGACAAGGCTCCGTTCAACCTGCCCGCCTGCTGGATGGACATCGGTCTGGAGCAGGTGGTGTGGACAGAGGCAGAGTTTCAGGAAGGCACCCGCATCAACGCGGAGTGGAACCAGGACCTTGCCCGAGCCCTGGGTGTTCCTGTGCCCTAATCCGTTTTCCACACGGGTCGTTCTGCATAGACCCGCTCCGGAGTCCAGTGGAAATCTGGGAAGTCCTCTGCAAGCTTGTCCATACCCGCCTTGTGCCTGCGGTTGGCCTTCTCGGGTGTTGTGCCCCTCATGCAATCCTCTCGTAGGGAGCAAGGCGTGATGACGGGCAACCAGACACACTGGAAGCGTCCGTAATTGTCCCCGTCTACTCCCCCGTACCGTTGCTCATCTGTCATGTCCGCGTGGATTTTCCCATAGGAGGCTATGGTGTGCCCTGTTCCCGTCCCACGGACGGCTGTGTTCCAGGTTTCGTAACGTGCCCACCTCTCAAAATCTTGCGCGTAGAAATCCCACTTATCCCACACGAAGGCCAAGCGGGAGGGGAAGGGCCCATAGTGCGCGGAGGGGATGATGAGTTCCACAGGCTGAACCTGTGCCAACGGCCCCACGACACGCCCCACGAAACCCGTGCTGTGTTCCAGAGCAACCACGTCCATGACTTTGGAGCCTGGGCGGTGGATCCAGCAAACGTCTGGATCATCCTTGCTGGGGTCATGCTTCAGGTCGGGAGCAGGCACTGGCAGGTGGATCATTCCTCTTCTCCTTCCAGGGTCGGCAGGGGGGTGAACAGAATCCCCTTGGGCTCGGGCAAGGGCTCTACAGAGAAAATCTGCTTGCCGATACTGTTGTAGTCCAGCTTGCGTTTCAGAAGCTTGCCCATCAGATGGGCGGTGTACTCGTAGCCCGTGAGGCCCATGTCCTTGGCCTCTGTCTCCCAGGCGTCGTGCTGGGCCAGGGCCTTGGCCTCTGCCTCACGGAACCTCTCCCAGGCGTCCTCTGACCACAGGGAGGGGTCTGGTGAGGTGATCCCATACTGCTCGATGAGGGCTGTGTAGTGGTCCTCCCACTTCGCCACATCCCCATTGTCGACTACAGCAGTCACGGTCTGGTTCTTGATGACCACCATGACGTATTTCCAGTCATCGGTGTCGCCACCGATTCCTTCATAGACCCCATCCAGGTGGTAGCCTGGGTAGAAGGGGTTGGGTTCCCATGGGATGACAGATCCCACCTTGTAGGTGTGGAGGTTGTCGTCTCCAGTCTTGATCTGGAAAAGTTCACCCGTCACCGGGTGGACAATGTTGGTGTACATACCCATGGGAACCCTCTCTCTATCTGTAGAACAGGAAGGAGAGGCGCTCCTTCCAAGCATCTGGCAGAAGCATCTTCACGATGGAGCGCTTGGCATGGTCAGCCAAATACCACCCCGTGCGAGCATTCTTCATGGTGGTGACGACCTTGCGTTCCTCCACCGAGAATCTCCCATAGAACCACCCGCTCAGTGGCCCCTCACCGTCACCGTCATCGGCTGCGGCTTGTAGGAGATCCCGAAGCTCATTGGCCAGGGTCTCCGTAGCACAGACGAATTCAACGGTTTTGGTGTACTCGTTCTCGCACTTGACCAGCCAGACGCTCTTCATGACTACAGGATCTCGGTCACGATGCCAGCACCCACAGTGCGACCACCCTCACGGATGGCGAACCGCATGCCTTCCTCGATGCCCACAGGCTTCAGGAGATCGAAGCTGATGGTGGCCTGGTCCCCAGGGGAGACCGAACCAATCTCACCGACATCGATGGTGCCCGTGACATCCGTGGTGCCGAAGAAGAACTGAGGCTTGTAGCCAGTGCCGAAGGGCTTGTGACGCCCACCCTCTTCCTTGGACAGGACGAAGATCTCGGCCTTGGCCTTGGAGTGGGGCTTGATGGAGCCTGGGGCTGCGATGAGCTGACCGCGCTGCACCTCATCCCGCTTGACGCCACGGAGCAAGAGGCCGACGTTCATGCCTGCCACTGCCTCAGGGACGTTCTTGCGGAATGCCTGGGTGCCGGTGCACACCACGATGCGGGGCTTGGCCTCCTCATCCGTCAGACCCACGATCTCGATGGGGTCACCGATCTTGACCGTTCCGCGCTCCACACGACCTGTGCAGACCGTACCGCGACCCGTGATGGTCACTACGCCTTCCACCGGCATCATGAAGGGGGAGTCGTAGTCACGCTCGGGGACGGGCACGTGGGTGTCCAGGGCGTTCAGAAGCTCACGCACACAGTCCAGAGCCTTGTCATCGAACTTCTCTTCCTCGACAGCTTCCAGAGCCTTCAGGGCGGAGCCGTAGATGAAGGGGGTGTCGCTGTAGCCCTGGGACTCCAGCTGCTCATCCACTTCCATCTCGACCAGCTCCAGCAGCTCGGGGTCTGCCATGTCCGTCTTGTTCACGAACACGACCATGTGCTTCACGTTGACCTGGGAGGCCAACAGGATGTGCTCGATGGTCTGCTTCTGCGGACCCTGGGAGCCATCCACCAGGAGCACGGCACCATCCATCTGGGAGGCACCCGTGATCATGTTCTTGATGTAGTCGGCGTGTCCGGGGCAGTCGATGTGGGCGTAGTGTCGGGTGGCGGTCTCGTACTCGACGTGCGCGGTGTTGATGGTGATACCGCGTTCCTTCTCCTCAGGTGCCTTGTCAATGTCATCGAAGGACATGGCCTTCGTGCCCATGACGTGTGCCTGGAGCTGGGTGATCGCAGCGGTGAGCGTCGTCTTTCCATGATCGACGTGCCCAATCGTTCCTACGTTTACGTGATCCTTCATGTTCTTCCTACCTTTTGGCGTTTCACAGCCTTGTTCTGTTGTGGGTTTTTTGACCCGTGTGGGTGTGGCCTTTTGGGCTGGTATTCCTTCTATACTCCGCGGTGGGTGACTCTTCACCCATCGGGATTGGGATGCCTAATAGAAAATCTCTCCGCACAAAGACCTGTGCTCACTGTGGCCAATCTTTTCTTATCAACCTTACGGTCAATGGTGTGCGGAAGAATTTCCGTAAGCGGAAATATTGTTTCGAGTGTGTTCCTTTTGGTAGTGGGGGTGCCAAAGCTCTCGCAAATAAAAATGCAACGAGTCGTGTTTGCACTACCTGCGGAGAGGAGAAACCCCTTTCCGAATTCTACAAGCGCTCCCGGGGGGGTTGTAAAGCGGATTGCAAGGCGTGCCATGACAAGTATGGGTTGCGACAGCGGCATTTGTACAAGAAGCAGGCTGTGCTGCACAAGGGTGGGAAATGTCAACACTGTGGCTATGACCGTTTCCAAGGAGCCTTAGAGTTCCACCACGTGAATCCTGGTGAGAAGGATTTCAATTTTAGTGGGGTTTTACGATCTTTTGAGTCCTCCAAAGCAGAGCTGGACAAGTGTGTCCTTGTCTGTGTCAACTGCCATAGGGAAGAGCATGTGCGGCTTTTGCCATCTGTGCCCGTTGGTGTGCTTGATCCCAAGGGGCCACAATGTGTCCGTTGTGGTTTGCACAAGGCCGCAGGGGAATTCAAACAACGGGGTGATGGGCGAGGCCGACACCCTTGGTGCAATGCTTGCCAGACAGAATATCAGCGGGCACGCCGTCTGCAGATCAAGCAAGAGACTGTGGACTACAAGGGTGGCTGTTGCCAGATGTGCAGCTATGACAAATGTCTGGATGCTTTAGATTTCCATCACCTTGATCCCACCCAGAAAGATCTTGGGGTAGCAGAGCTGCGGAAGCGTCTTGCTACGATCAAGTCCGAGGTAGACAAGTGCCTTCTCATCTGTGGTAATTGCCACAGGGAGTTACATCATGCTTTGGAATTGGTTGTGTTTTAGGGTACTTTCAGACGTGTTCGGAGAGTCCGGATACGCAGATCGTCATACTCCGCATAGCATCTATTTCTTGCTATCTGTCTTCAAGGCGTCCTGAAGATGCTCTCGGGCGGAGCGGATGAGCATCTTCATCTCTGCCTTCTTCACCATGGAGAGGGGACGTTTGTCGAGCATATCTGCCACCCTCTGCATCTTTTCTTCCCAGAGCTGCAGGTGGTCTTCCGATGTTTCAGGCTGGGAATACATGTTCATACGGGTACGGGCCCTCTGAAAAACTTCGCCCTTTCCGCGGGGAAACGCAGAAGGTTGGCGATGAACCCCATGGGCATGCACTTGCGACGCAGGAGCCTATCCCGCTCATCCACCGTGTCGAACCACGAGTGGAAGTCCAGAGCCACGACCTTGGGTAGGTGGTAGGTGATCCCTGTGCCGGGGTCTTTGCACCCATAGCAGCGGGGGGTGTCCACCAGCTCGAAGAAGGGGGAGATGCTGTTGACCCATTCGCCCACTGTCCTGCAGTGGTAGAGCGGGGGGACGCCCCTGGCTACGATCTCCATGAACAGCTGGCGCATGCTGGGGCGGCGGCACATCTCCGTGAACATGATCTCGGGGATGCCCAATCGGGCCCAGGTCTCATCCCTGGTTTCCTCGGATGCCCACCATTCAGAGCCATCCTGAATGGTGTTTAGGGCGATCATGGTGCAGCGGTTGGCCACTCGAAAACCGATCTGGCGCTGTTTCCGGTCACAGGCGTAGAGGATGCCCCCTTCGGACTCCCTTTCATCGGCCAGGCGGTTCAACCATTCTTCCACAGATACGCAAACAAGCGTCTCCACAACGACCTCCAGTTACTCAGCTTCTGCGGGGTTTGACCAGGCTCTCGATCAAAAGCCGGTCATTGATCCATACCCGGTTCTCGCTTCGCTTGACCCACATGTCCACGGTGTCTCCAGGGGAGACAATACCCATAGACAGACCACCGGCTAGTCCCAGAACCAGAAATCAGACACGGCGTTCAGGTACTTGGGGAACCACAGATCCTCCGTGTCCTCCGCCTGAAGCGCATCCCGAAGCTTCCAGTCCATGTGACGACGGTAGTTCCGCCCGTAGCGGGTGCGTCTACGGGCCTTGTGCACCGTCTCTCGGCGGTGGTTGACGTGTGGCATGTTCCCGGCTCTCCTGTACGAGCCGGAGGATGGGGTTCCTCCGGCTAACTCAGAGTCCGATGTCGCGTGGTCTGCCGTACACGTCTTTCTCCAGGGGTGGTCCTGATACTACTCCTATACCCTCTTTGGGGTAGGAGGTGCCAGATGCCTTATGATGTAGACAGCGGTTCCGACATGACTTCCATGAAGGACAAGCTCAAGAGGACCTACAAGAACATCTCGGACAAGGCCGCTCGTCAGGCTATCCATGTGTTCAACTCCATCATGGATTCCAGCAAGGACGAAGGTCGTGCCTGGGCTGGTGTCTATGCAGCGTTGAACAATCGTGGGCTGGGCAAGAAGAAGAAAGGTTCTGATCTCCGCTCGGGGATCATCCGCCTGGCTGCTACCTACCCGAAGGGCTCTCCTGAGCGTGGCAAGCTTCTATCCGTGCTGGGCACAGAGAAGTAGAGGGGCCTCTCCCTCTCCCCGTGTTGGGGAGGGATGGCGGAGACGGTGGGATTCGAACCCACGGTGGCCTTTCAGCACACACTGCTTTTCGAGAGCAGCACCATAAACCTAGCTCGGACACGTCTCCAAGGTTGACTCTTCATCCTGACGGGACTCGAACCCGTACCGGCATCATCGGTCATGCTCGTGATGCCCTGTGGTCTTGGCCATGAGCATGGAAGCTGGGAGTTGCCTACACCAGCCCCGTCCATATTGGCTTAATCCACACAGCTGTCTACCAGTTCCAGCACAAGTCGAAGAGTCAATGGTGAAAACTGTCGGATTCGAACCGACCCTTCTGGCTTACCCATAGACGGCGGATACCCTGTTGGGCTTGATCCTGTGTCTACAGGCATCCAGTCTGGTGCCCGTCTGCAAGCCCTCGTCTATTCTGCATGCTGCTTCAGGAGACCCTGCATGAACCGCATGGTCTCGAACCGCTGGATGCGAGCCAGCTCCCCCGCAAAGTGGGTCGGATGGACAGGGTCGGTGGGGAGGGTTTCCAACGCCTCCAGGGCGATCTCCAGGAAGTTGGGGCAGTTCTGGTAGTAGGTGTGGCCCTCCTTGCGGATGATGCCTTCCTCACAAAGCCACTGGAGGACATGGTTGGTGCGGGTGGGGGTTTGCACCAGACCACGTTCCTTCAGCCACTTGAGTTCGCGGGAGGCGAACTTGGAGTTCGCCGTCAGGAGCAGCGCCATGGCTTCCAGGATCTCGTCCATCTCACTCATGGTGACAGGACAGCAGGACATGGCAGTGCGGCGGTAGAAGACACCATCGTGCATGATGGCGGGGGGGGACGTTCATCTGGGCGGCAAACTGCTCCAGGTACTGCTCGTCGGTCAGGGCGTCGGGGGTCATGGTGTGCTCCAGGGGGGTTGGGGACACCTGTACTACGCAGACACTCTCAGAAAGTGAACTGTTATTTTCGACCACGGGCCAGGTGGTCAACACGCTTCAACAGCTCAGGGAAGCGGTACTCCCCGTACATGGACTGCACCCCCTCTACTGCCCATGCAAGAGGGGTCCCTGCTGCGGTCACATACAAGGGCTTGCGGGACTGCCCCCTGAGTACCTCTACGGCATCTGCGGTCCTGAACCGAGTCTTGGCGACGCCCACGACACGGGAGCGCATTGCCGTGGCGTTCCAGACGTAGCGCCCCAGTCCTGGTGAGAACCCCAGGTCAACATAACCGTCCACGATGATCGTCTCAGGTAGCCGCGGGAGCTGTGCCAGAACGGCTTGGATGCAGGGCAACTCCCTGCGGTAGAATTGACCAGGGACGTATGGTTCCACATGGGGGACGTGGGTTAGGATCTCCAAAGTGATGTCCTGGGAGTCCCAGGACTCGAAGAGCACCCCCGCAGCCTGGGCGGTGTTGTTCTCGTTGTCGTACTGAACGTCTACAGCAAGCAGCATGGTACGGTCTCTCCTACAAGGATCTGTTCCTGAGGGCTTTTATGACTTCCCTGACAGGAACACCTTTCAAGGCGGCAAGCTCTCGAACCAATTGCCATCGAGCTTGGGCTTCACCGGGGTTCAAGCAAGGCCACCCCATTTTCAATTGGGACTCGATCTTACGAATCCGTTTCTCGTGTGTCTTCCTGTTGCTGGCCATTGGAACCTCATCAGATACTACCCATGGCGGAGACGGAGGGATTCGAACCCTCGGTGCCCTTTCGGGATCACACGGGTTTTCAAAACCCGCACCATAAGCCAAGCTCGGACACGTCTCCTCATAATGGCAGGGGCAGAGGGGATCGAACCCCCGGCCGCGTGATTTGGAATCACGTGCTCTACCTAGCTGAGCTATACCCCTGTATCTCTCTACTCGTCTTCATCCGGTTCCGGAGTCAGAATCTTCTTGAGCTTGGCTGCGTGCTGTACCAGGAGCCCGATGCCCTCGTTGGTGTGGACGGAGTGTAGATTGATGCGGTAGTTCCGCATCGGCACGTCATCCACGATGGCGAAGGTCTCGATCTCGGGGTGCTCATTCAACCACGCGATGATCTCGTGCTCTCTCCAGTTCATGCCCCACTCCAGAGCGTCCTTGGGCTCCACCAGTGGGTCCAGGGGCGTCCATCCGACGATAGGGGCAGTGAGCCCTGCGTGGTTCAGAGCAGTCCTGGTGCGGGCTACAGCGTTCTCTACGGTGATGTCGATCCCGTACTCGCGTGCCCATGCTTCCGGGTCACGCCAGGTGCTGGAGAGGATGATGACTGCGCCTGTTTCCAGGCACACATCCTCGATCATGGCTGCTTTCAGGGGGTTGATATAGTCCGTGTCATCGTCTTTGGTGGTGTTCAACACCCCGTCGATGTCCAGGAACAGAACAATTACATCTGCGGTGAAGTCCATTTAGAAATCCGTGAATGTGTCCAGCTCGATGTCCTCCATGACATCCTCATAGTCCATACTCGGATGGGTCATGGCAGCGACCCTCCGGACGGGAAGCTCATGATCCTGGCAGTACCGCTCCGCCTTTTGCCGCGTGGAGAAGGCGTCCAGCCAGAAGCCAGGGTCATTGACCACTGAGACTGACCACTGGCGTATACCAGCTTCGGTGTTCTCGTAGATGACAACGGGCTCTTTGTCGGCAAGGGCCTTGGCGATTTGTGCTTGGATGTCGTACATGGCTACCTCTTGGCGTTCACCTCTACTACGCAGGTGGCGTGAAAAAGTGCGGTGCCTCTCTCTGTAAGTGGTGCACCCACCCGGACTCGAACCGGGGCGCCCGTTAAAGAGCACTAGGTCCTGAACCTAGCGTGACTACCAATTCCACCATGGGTGCATCGAATGGAGATCCCGGTGAGGGTCGAACTCACGCATTTTTCGGGTTGCAACCGAAAGCCTTTCCAACTTGGCTACGGGATCATGGATGGTGGGGAGTCAAGGATTCGAACCTCGAAGCTTGTGAGCACGCGGGGGGTTGTCTCCCTTGCGGGGGACGAGGGTGGGTGCTGGAACGCAGATGCGCCTGATTTACAATTCAGGTGCCCTTCCCAGAGGGCATACTCCCCATAGAAAACTCTCAGTCAGGTCCCCGAAAAACGGCTGACCCCGCTCCGCAGGCTGATCTGGCCTGTGCTCGGAACGAGGTCGAGTACTGTTTCCACACATGGTGGATCAGCTACGACCTGTATATCACAAAATGGCGGAGAGTGAGGGATTTGAACCCTCGTGGTTTTTACACCGCATCGCTTAGCAGGCGAGCCCCTTAGTCCTATCTCGGGCAACTCTCCGTGGTACGGAATGGTGGAGAAGGTAGGATTCGAACCTACATTAAGTGCTTGTGAGCTTACGTGGGTGGCCCCTGTGAGGGGGCCGAGGTCGGAAGCTGAAAATTTGCGTTAGCAAGATTTCAAATCTTGTGCCTGTACCAATTCGGCTACTTCTCCATGGTCTGTCAAAGCGCCAGCCACGGGAGCTGTGCCACTACTTTTCTTATACTCTCGGAGAGGGCAGTACCCTACTCCCTGAGTGAGTCATCAGATGCCTGATCTCCGTACCCGTCTAATCCGCCTGGCCTACCAGCATGAGGCACTACGCCCAAGGCTGCTCCCGCTCCTGCGGGAATCCTCCCAGGACAAGGTGGCCCTCCGCATCCAGCAGATGAAGAAGATGCTCTCCAAGGGCAAGCATTTCGCTGTGTTGACACCCTATGGGGGCTCCAAGAAGCGGTCCAAGAATGAGAACAAGCAGCGGCTGTCCAAGTTCATGCGGGCTCTGCAAAAGATGGGCTACAAGACCGAGAACATCAAGAGCAAGTGGGAGGGGGTCGGTGAGAACAGTGTCCTGGTGCCGAACATGACTCTCGCGGATGCCATCAAGATCGGTAAGGAGTTCGAGCAGGATGCCATCATCTACAAGGATCCTTCCGGTACCCTGGGCATGTACTACACGAAGAATGACACCGCCGAGATCGCTGTGAAGCCCGAAGGGGACATTGCGGTGGAGCTGTCGAAGGACCCTGATCTCTACAGCAAGGCTCGTGGCATCTCTTTCTCTTTCGGCGTCCTCTGGGGTCAGAAGGTGCCGTGGGATGGCAGGAAGCCCATCAAGCGGAAGGATGTCGAAAAGTGGGTCGAGGAAGGTGCCGTTGACCCACTTTTCGACAAGTCGAAGGGGCCAACTTTCCAGGATTTCCTCGATGCGAAGGGTGACAGCAAGGTCAAGAACCCTGCCACGGGCAACGAGATCATGGTGAAGTCGCTGCGCGGTGGGAGAGGGTCAAAGCTCCAGCAGAAAATGTACCGGGAGTGGCGGCAGCAGGGGGCCTAGGCGTCTCCCTCTGGGGACTCTTTACGCAGCACCTCTCCGAGGGTCAACTCAGCGAGTGGCGGGGCCTCAGTGGCTTCTGGGTCAAAGGGCACCGCGACGCCGGAGGTGGTGAACTCCATGTTCCAGCCACCCTTCACCCCGAGGGTGAACGACCTCCTGACAACGGGGGCATCATCGTCTGGCCCCAGTACCGTGGGGGTGCAGAGAGCCGCATCGGCCCGCTGGTTGCGGGTCTGGCGCAGCTTCTTGCGCTTGCGGTTGTGACGACGGCTCATGGGACTGCACTCGCGGGGGGAGGGTACATTTCATACTACGCAGTGTAGTGCTAGATCTGAACCTTCTCTGTCAAATGGCGGAGAGGAAGGGAGTCGAACCCTCAAGGCCGCTAAGCTCGCCCGGCTTCCAACCGAGTGCAGTCACCCATCTGCTTGCCTCTCCATAAATCGAAAAACTCTCAAACCTGTTTTCGGGTTTCTCCGGTAATGTCCATCGGAGGTTCCCACATGAACATCATCGAGTTCGCCCAGCACATCAAGTACCCGCTGCATCCTGTCCAGGCTGTTGCCCTCAAGCTTTTCTACAAGCTGCCCCTCTCACATGAGGGGGGGCTGTTCAGGACAGCGCTGTGGGAGGATCCCGTCATCTTGTCCGAGGCTCTTTATGCCAAGGGGCTGCTCAAGGAAGGCCGCTCCAACCATGACTGTCTCGTGGGGGAACCGCAGAAGCTTCTGTGGCTCGGTGGGCGGCGGGGAGGTCGTACCCACACCATGGTCCTAATGGCCATGTACGAGACATGGGAGCTGCTCCAGGTTCCTTGTCCGCAGGAAGCTGCGGGGTTGTCTGCAGCGTGCCCTCTCAATGCTCTGTGGGTGGGCTATGACCGGGATTCAGCCCAGCGTTCTTTGGGGCTGTTCGAGGATATGCGGTACATGGATCTGTTCGCGGATCGCATGGCCAACATGAACCAGGGCTGGATCGGGTTCCAGACCGACAAAGACATCGAGGATACAGGCACATGGCGCGGTAGTCGCCGCCAGGCACGTGCCTCTGTTCATATCCATGCCAAGCCCCCTGTGGCCAATGCTCTGAAGGGACATCATGCTTTTCTGGTGGTGCTCGATGACCTGGAAGCTCTTCCGAAGTCCAGTTGGGAGGGCACGCTCACTGCCTTGGACCCCAGCCTCCAAGTGAAGCGGGGCAAGCTTCTGGTATCCTCTACCGGGGGTGTGAAAGACAGCCCCGTGCGAAAGGTCTATGACAAGTGGGTCAACGACCCTGGGGTTCTGTGCATCCAGACCCCTACCTGGGAGATGGCTCCTGAAGTTTCGTGGGAGACATTTCGGGATTTCCGCAAGAGCCATGCCGATATAGTGTTCCGTACCGAGTTCGGTGCAGAGCTTCTGGATGAGGCCAAGGCTCCTGTGACCCAGTGGGTGTCTCGCAAGCTGGAGGCAGCTGCGGAGGCCCGTGGGTTGTCTGTGGGGGAACTCTTGGAGGACATCCTCACGGACTGGACTCTCACAAACGAGTAATGGTGGTGCACCCACCCGGAGTCGAACCGGGACGCTCATTGAAGAGCCCAGGGATCTCGGCCCTGGAAGACTACCAATTCCATCATGGGTGCATATGGTGGGCGAGAAAGGAATCGAACCTCCGGTGTCTCATTTAAGAGATTCAGGTTTACAGCCTGATGTGACCTATGCCAACAGTCACCACTCGCCCTCGAAATGTTCAGCTACCAGTAGCCAGGATTCTGTTTTATGAGCACATTCATCTATTGGCCGCTACCCGAGGATTATAGTGCTGCTCACCCACTTACCTCTGTTCGCGTTGCAACCTCGGTGGTAAAACGGCACCTGTAGGAGCCTCCCACCTTAAGCAGTGTTGTCCTGAGCTTCCTCTCCGTGGAGCGTGCTCTCAGTAACTGAAATGGTGCCACGGGCGGGATTCGAACCCGCACATCCACAAGGGAAACCCGGCTCTGAACCGAGCGCGTCAACCGAAATTGCACCACCGTGGCAACGGTGAGAGATGGCGAGGAAGGTAGGAGTCGAACCTACAATAAGCGTGTGAGCTACCTGTGTGAGCCCCCTCTCCTTACGGTCGGAGGGCGAGTACCGGAGCTGGAAGTCTTTGTTAGACAGGTGTTGGATACCTGGTGGGCACACCAATGCCCAGCTTCCTCGAAGTTGCTCCCCTCTCGTGGGAGCATGGTGCATCCACCCGGAATCGAACCGGGATGCCCTGAAGGGCACAAGGGCCTAAACCTTGCGAGTCTGCCAATTCCTCCATGGATGCAGAGGTGCTGGTAGTGGGCTTCGAGGCTGTTCAGCGTCCCAAACGCTTTAGAGCCTGTCGCACCGACCATTGCCAGCATGGTCAAGGAATCTCCGTCCCGCTTAACGGGCGAGGCGGCAGTCTTCCCTGAGACCGCCCAAACGCTGGAGTGCGGAAGCCTTGGAGCAGGTGTGGCTTCAACCTGTTGCTCTTGTCCCCGAGCAGGGGTTGGGATTTTTTAAGGGTGTGTTGCTGCCTTCTTTTGCCAGTAACCCCTGGGAGGAGTGTGGATCCCCCTGGCTTTACACCGTTTCTTAATGGCGGGGCTGGAAACACCTAAATCCAAGGCTATATGCGTGGCCGGTTTTTGCCATACCAGATCTCTCAAGTCCTCATCTGATGGCCATGAGGCCCGTTCTTGTTGTTTGTTGGAGCACGCTTTGCAATAAGGAGACTTTGCGGACTTCAAAAAACCACAGGAACATTTGTCTTTTTTAGGGGCTCCCTCATGGGGGTGTGTTTTTTTATTCCGCCCCGCATAAGTAGGGGTTTGTGTGTGGCAATTGGGGCAGAGAAGCTGCAGGTTTTCTATCCTGTGATCATTGTTCACCCCGTTTATATGATCCAGATGAAGTGTCAGGGGTTTCCCATTCCATACAGGAGGGAGGCCGCACTCATAACACTTCTCTTCAAGAAGGCATGCCCTCAACAGTTTCTGTTTCAAGCGCTGCCTGTTCATGTAGGAGGATTTCTCTATCAAGATTTCCGAAAGGGAACACCTTTTGCGGGAGCCCCCTTTCCCACTGTGTTTTAAGTGGGTGGTGTTGATTCCATTTTGGGCCAACATGTCTGCAAAGGCTCGATGATGAGCACCCCCTCCAATAGACATGCCTAACTTTCGCATTGCTTCTGTTAGGGTTCTGCTTTGGGAGACAACGAAAGCAATTTCTTCTTGGGAGGGTTTCATACCCCTACGTCAGTATAGGGGATCTATTGGATGGCGGGGGCCCCGTGAATCGAACACGGCATCCGACAAGGTTTGGAACCTCGTGAGCTTACCCTGAGCGGCCCCCATGGGATTTTTGGTTACTTTCTGGAAATGGTGGGATAGGAGGGAGTCGAACCCTCAACGGCCAAAGGCCCAAGGCATTTTGAGTGCCCCCGCTATACCAACTCGCGTACCATCCCGGGGAGAGGCCCCCGGCTTTCCAGGGGCCTCAATGAGAGTGAACCATTCATATTAGCGACGCCTCGTCCTGCACCCCTAAAGGATGGGAACGCATGCCTCTCCGTTTCCCAATGGGCGGGGAGGTCATGACGGCATCTGAATGTCAAAGAGGGAAAGAGGGTGGAGCCAGAATGCTAAAAAGCCCCTCGGGCGCTAACCGGAGGGGCTTTTTGGCAGGGGGTCGAGTGACCGTTCCTAAGCGCCGCCTCCGGTTGTGCTAGACAGATAGCAGCTAGACCAGCTGCTAAAGCTACTAAGGCACAATGAGGTGGCGAACGAGACGATCATGGCTTCGAGATTCCTGTTGGTGGGGGCGGCTTGCCCCTGTTGCTACCCTTATACTCCCAGGGGTCTGGAGGCGTCAAGGGCTGAGGTGACATTTTTTTCTGTCTATACCTCTACGCAGGTAGATGCAGAACCTCAACCACTTTTCTCAGGGGGCACCCATGCCTGTCGAAATTGCTCCGAAGACGGAAGCTCCTGTTCCCGTCCCTGTTCCCGTCCCCACGGGGTTCGCAGCCAAGAACAAGTATGGGATAGCTAAGGACTTTCTGACCATCATGGTCATCCCTCTCTTTCTCTGGGGGGTCAAGTTGGAGGTGGGGAACGCTCTTCGGAATGAGCGCATCAGCAACCTGCAGGCAGACCTGATCGAAGCGGTGGGAGAACTGGAGCACGATCTGGAAGGGATCGGTGAGGTCGACGCCGTGGCTCAGGACAACACCCAGAATCTCATTCGCCTGGAGGGCAAGATCGATGTCGCAAACACACGCCTGGACGAAATCAAGAGTCTCATCAAGGCTCTCACGCTCCTGCGCTCTCGTTAGCCTCACCCTGCTCATCACGGGTTGCATGGGTGTGTCCCCTCCTGCGGAGCAGGTTGCGGAGGTCTTCGTCAAAGGGCCCATGCCCAAAGCAGCCAGGGTCCTCGTGGACAGCGGTGAGGCTGCGGAACCTCTCGTGGTAGAGGACACGCCCGTAGTAGTGGGCCCTGCGGAGGCTCCACTACTTGAGGGAGATGGTGTTTCCCAGGCGGATTCTGCTTGTGATGAGGAGGGGCCTGAGATGGATGTCCCCACCGTGCCCCTTTCTGACATACCTGTGGTTCAGGAAATGGCAGAGCAGCAGGAGCGGATCGATATTCAGGAGCAGCGGGTGGATGACATGCAGGAAGACATGGATGACATCATCCGCCTCCTTCGTGAAGCCCACCCTGAACTCCAAGCCGTCCCTTCGGATCTCCATGTCATTACTGCACCCTCCACGATGGATGCGGATGACCAGAAGATCTACATGCAGGCTGTGCAGGAAGCACAGACCCAGGATCAGATGCAGGAAGACGGGTAGGTCAGCGCTTCAGGAAGCCCTTGGCTACCGTGAAGCCCTTGGCCAGAACCCTGTTGCCGTCCTTGGACACCCAGCCCTTCTTGAGAGCGTGGGCAATGAAGGTGTCCTCCAGCTGGGAGACACGCCTGTCCCTGCATACTGCCAACTTCTCGGGATCATTGGCATGGGCGGGGTTCCATCCTTTCCGGTAGGGGATCGCAGGTTCGATCTCCTGGACGGTGTTGACTGCCCACTGCACCAAGAGGGTGCGTGCATACTCGTTGATGAACTCGATCTGTGCTTTGCTGGGCATGGTTGAAGCCTCCTGGAACACACTACCCTGTTCGGTGGCTTTCCTATACGGCGGGACCACTGAAGCAAGGAGCCCACGTGTCTGACAGAAGCACCCCGCACGGGACAAAGAGGGTCTACAAATATGTAGACCAGTTCGGTACGGAGTTCTGGTCATTTGCAAAGCTCCCACAACGTGTTTTTCGGCAGCTGACCCTGGAGACACTTCGGGGAGATCATTTCCGTAGGCACATCCAAGAAATCCAGAAGGAAGCTCTTGGTCTGAACGACGAGAGCAGCGAATAGATGGGTATGGTGGGCCTGAAACCCCCACATGGAGACATCAAGAATGTCCGACAAGAACACCCCGGTTGAGGAAGCCCTCGTGGAAACCCCCGTAGAGAACCCCACTGCCCCCGGAACCCCCCTTGGGGAGCTGGGAGAAGGCGAGATGAAGGCTGTGTCGGAACTCCGCCAGGCTAGCCGTGACCTCACCACCGAGATCGGTACTCTGGAAGTCCGCAAGGCTCGCCTGCTGGGCAACCTGGGCGAGATCGAGCGCCGCGCCCAGGACATCCTGAAGAGTGCTGGCGAGCGGCTTGGTGTCGAAGAGGGCACTGCATGGCACGTCACTCCTGAAGGCAAGGCATTCTACGGTATCGGAGGCTAACCACCCCCTTAGGAGACGGTCATGAGCACAACTGGATGGGAAACTTCCCCCGGTGAATTCCCGTGGCCCCCTCCTAATGTTCAGGTGGTAAGCCCCCTGTTCACGGGGGCTATCGACATCCGTTGGGATGATCCCTCCCTGTTGAACACAGGGTACAAGGCTGATCCCACACAAGCTACAGGGACCCTCACGGTCACCGGCACTCCTGACCCGGGGATAAAATCCTCGGGGACGGTGCAGGTGCTCTCTGTACCTGTCACGGCGGGCACCATCATCACAATCAGGGGTGATGCCCTGACCGCCATTGCTGGAGCCCGCACATCAGGCTCCAACGATTTTGATGGCTCTCTGGGCACCGTTGACCTGGTGGCTGCCGAGATCAACGCTGCCATCAATGACGCCGCAAATGCGTTCTCCGTCAGCGTCGATGCGACTGTCATTACAGACACCATCACGCTGGAGGCTGTGGCGGCAGGTGTTTGGGGAGATGGCATCACCCTGAGCAGCAGCTCTGGGGTGTTCTTCACTCTGTCGGGTATCAGCCTCTCCGGTGGGCAGGACGCGGAGACCATCACGGTCGGGGTCTCCACCCTGACTGCGGTGACAGGGACACCCACCTCGGGCAGCAACGAATTCAGTGTAGACGGCTCCACAGCGCTGATTGCAGGCTCCATCGCCGCCAACCTGAACAACCCCAATAATGACTTCTCCAGCATGGTGGCTGCCTTGGCAGCCTCCTCCGTGGTGACCCTGACAGCGAACTCTTCCTACTACCTGGGGGTACAGGGGAACACCATCGCCCTAGAGACTACCTCCTCCGTGGTGACCCTTTCAGCCGCCACCCTAACAGGCGGGACTGGGACGGAAGTCTGTGTAGGGAAGAACAACGCCCAGTGGAGCATTGTAGGGGTCAATATCTACCGCTCGGACAACGGTGAGAGGGGCCCGTACAAGAGGCTCAACAAGTTTCCTATTGGCTCCTTCTTCTTCAGGGACTACACCGACAACGCCATGATCGAGGATGAGCTGGTGCTGTGGGATGGTGCATGGCTGGCCAAGGGGGATTCCCCCAACGAGCGCCGGTACAGGTTCCGCACTCGGTACTACCCCATCGTGAAAGCATCAGGCCAGGCGATCAGCGCTAATGCTCCCTCCGACGTGGCAGTGCAGATTGATGGGGTCACTGTCCCTGTTGAAGACGTGTTCGGCCCCCGTGGAGAGATCACGTTGATTGACCAGCGGGTGTGGGACATCGCCAGGGAGACCTGGATCGAACCATTGCTCCCCACCGCCACCAGCGAAGTGAAGGTCACCTACCACTTCAACAAAAACGTCGCCAAGACCGACCTGGACAAGAACTCCAAGGTGTTCTACCGCGTGGTTACGGTAGCCGTGGACTCGTCTACACCCTCGGGCCTCGTAGAGTCCCCACTGGGGTACGCCCAGCCGGTCTCCCTCATGCAGGTAGAGACCTTCGACTACATCTGGACAGAAGCCGTCCGAAGGAACCTCTGGATTCTCCAGCAGGGTGGAGAGCGCGTGAAGCTCTTCCTCAAGAAGAACTCCGGTGTCACCTGTTGGTGCCGGGGAGATACCCGCCTGATGGAGTATCAGCAGCAGCCCGATGTCCGTTGCACCACCTGCTACGGGACAGGCTTTGTCGGGGGCTATGACGGCCCCATCGACATCATCGTGGGACCTGACGAAGCTGATAGGCGCATCACACAGACCCCCGAGGGTCGGCGGATGGAACACCAGTATGAGGTGTGGATCGGTCCCAGCCCCGTGGTGTCCCAGCGGGACTTCATCGTGAAGCAGACGGGGGAGCGGTACAGCATCGGGCCTGTGCGTCGTCCTGCTGTGCGCGGGCTTCCTCTACAGCAGCATTTCACCATTGCGTACCTCGATGAACAGGATGTTCGGTACACGGTGCCCATCTCGGGGCTCACCGAGATGACATGGCCCGAGACCAGGACCACGGATCAGGACACTGTCTGTGACCCCAATGAGCCTCACCCCCACGGTTTTGACTATCAGGCGACTCCCATGGAGTCTGAGAAGGACAACATCCCAGACGAGCGTGAGCACCGCGGCCGCACGCCTGTTTGGGAAAACATCACCTACTAAGCGGAGTTTTCCAAGATGCCCGAGATCACCGAGTTTTTGGAAGAGATTGTTCAAGAGCCCCACAACCAAAAGCGGTTGTTGTCCCTCTGCCAACCCAAGCAGAATGAGCGTGGGGTTCACATGGCATCCCGAGAGCAGGCACTGACACAATGTTTTCGGGATCGGCGGTTCCGCTATGTGGCTCAGAATATGGTGGTCCCATTCACTTCATGGCTGTCCTCTACCAAGCAGTCCTTTTCAGAAGGTGCCTTCTGGACATGGGCGACGAGACACTAACGCATGCCTAAAGGCAACATCACTCCCGTCCGCAGAGCCTATGGAGGCCCCTGGTCAAAAATGGCTGGGGGTGTGGAGCTGTCCGGGGAAACCTTGGACAGGCTCGGAAGGGCTCTTGTGACGGCTGTGGTCAAAGAGGCCAAGAAGGACTTTGCCAAGCGGGGTACGAAGCCCCACCAGCCCGAGGGGATCCCTGACTCCAGGAACTTCTTCCAGTCCTTTTCCTACAGGGTGGTGGGCAAGAAGACTGTGGAGCTGACCTCTACATGGCCGTGGATTGCGGAGATCGTGGAGGGTCGTGACCCATACCCTATGAAGTGGGCCACCCGTGAGCGGGGGGTCGACCGTGTTCCTATCGTGCAGGACAACGGTACAGTAGTCTTCCGGATGACCCCCCTCAAGACTGAGGATGCTTGGATCCACCCAGGGTTCGCAAAGCACACATTTTTGGCTCGGGGAATTCGCAAAGGCCGGGAGGCGATGGCGAAGATCATTTTGGAAGAGCTGAAGAACAAACTCCTTGCTGGAGACATATCCAAGTGATTGAAGCCCATATCAAGTGCCTTTGCCCCGAAATCCGCATCCCTGACCTGGGCTTGAAGCTGCTCAGGGGAGATGAAGTGTGGGTGGATGAGAGCAAATCCCGTCGTTCCATAGATTTACAGCATGCTCGCACCATCAACGCAGTGGCTGTGCAGTGGAAAGAGAGGTGTCGCGTGACAAAATCCCCTGCCCCCCCATACATGAAGCGGCTCAAGCCCAACTTCGGGACACCACCTGAAAAACCAGAGGCCCCCACTGCTCAGCAGGACAGCGCCAACAAGGCTCTGGCTCTGGAGGTGGCAGAGTTGAAAGCTATGCTCCAGGCCCAGCAGGCGGCACCTGCAGCTATCGAGGCAGCTGTGGGGCGTGCTGTCCAGAAGGCTCTGGCTCAGGAGATGGCTGGAATGAGGGTTGCTCTCCAGGCCCGGCAGGAGGCTCCTGAAGCCATCGCCGTTGCGGTGGAGCGTGCCATGCAGAAGGCATTGGCGGGGCTGGGAGGAGGGAGCACAGGCGCTCCTGAAGCCTCCGCTGCGGTTCCTGCAGTGGGGACCACTGTGTCCTCCGATGAGCCTCTCTTCATCCCCACCAATATCGTGGACAAGGACAAGCAGTCCGAGATCGCGATCTCCGCAGAGGAGTCCCTGGGCAGCTCTGTGGATGCTGCTACCGAAGCTTTGAAGAAGGTCAAGAAGCCGCGCCGCCGGCGCGCAGCCAAGAAGAAGGAAAACTCCGATGACTAAGAAATCAGAAAAAATCCCCCTAGGCGTGGGGCTCGATGTGGGCACGATGAATTTTGTGTCTGCTCGCAAGGGTGAGAAGGGTGTCGTGACCAAGCGGATGCGAGATGCATTCCTGGACTTGAAGCCCGACGCCAAGAAGATGCTCCGCCTCACGAACGTGGAGTTCATAGAGCGCGGAGGCGAACTCCTGATCGTGGGTGATGCCGCTATCGAGATCGCCAACATGTTCGGCAGGGAGGCTCGACGCCCTCTCTCCCAGGGCATGGTCTCTGCGGGTGAGGTGGACGCCTTGGAGGTCCTGGGCATCATCGCCAAGGGTGTCCTGGGAGAGCCCCAAGAGGACAACGAGATATGCTACTTCTCTGTCCCTGCTGCTCCTGTAGATGCTCCCGACAAGGACGTGATCTACCACCAGGGCATCTTCGAGCGGATCATCACCGAATGTGGTTTCGATGCCATCCCCTCTAACGAGGCCATGGCGATCATCTTCTCCGAGACGGCAGCCGATGGTTTCTCCGGTTTGGGGTTGAGCTTCGGTGCAGGCATGGTGAACATCGCCCTGGCGATCAACACCATCGAGGGCATGGTCTTCTCTGTGACCCGAGCTGGTGACTGGATCGACGCGGGTGCCGCACGTGCTGTGGGTTCCACGCAGGCCCGCATGTGCGCCATCAAGGAGAAGGGCCTCGACCTGATGAACCCCGTGGGTCGGGATCAGGAAGCTCTGGTGCTCTACTACAAGAGCATGATCGAGTACGCCCTCGACCACATCACCCAGCAGTTCCGGCTCCAGGCACACAAGTTCGTGCTCCCACGGGCCATTCCCCTGGTGGTTTCCGGTGGGACCAGTCTCGCGACAGGATTCCTGGACTTCTTCATGACTGTGTTCGAGAAGAAGCGGGAGTCCTTCCCCATCGAGATCAGTGACATCCGACAGGCCAAAGAACCCCTGAATGCTGTGGCACAGGGACTCCTCATCCAGGCCATGCAGGAGTACGAATGAGAGATCCCCATGAGCTAGGTGAAATTGGAGCAGTCCTCCGCAACTTGCGGGAGGGAGATGTAGTCTGGTTCAAGTGCCATGACGGTGTTTCGCCCCAGGAGGCATCTGAATTCAGGGAAGCCATGCAGGATGCCTTGGACCCCGGTGTCACCATCCTCATCACGGAGCCTGCTTTCTTCAAGGACATCATGAGTGTCCCCCTCGGGGACATCCTTGTCCTCAGGGATATGTTGAACCGTGCGATCAAAGAAAAGACCGAGAACGGTATCCCCGTCGATTAGGCAGGTGTCAAGTGTATTATTTCCTCACAGAAGCCGTGAAGCGCCGTATGATCATCGAGCTGCGGAGATACTGGCAGTACCACCCGAAGTACCGTGACATCGTGGATCACATTCAGGGGAAGTACAGCTTCAAGGAGCGCCCTCACTACGGCATCGTGCTGAAGTCCAGCTCCGCGAACCACGTCCAGCTCTCGGCGGACAACTTCCAGGGCACTGTGGAGTCCTACATCCATCTCGCCAAGGTGGAGAACTATCCGGGGCTCTCTGTGGAGTGGGTGCGAGAGGACTCCCGTGCCATCCAGAACAACGGAGGGGTGTTCCCGTCCTCACCGGGCATCTATTACATCGACATGGTGGCGGCAGATGAGTTCTTTGTAGACCCACTTCTGGAAGTGGTGGACGAATCCGTGAGCAAGGTGTCCGACACAGAATGGCAGCTGTTGAACCCCTACCTGGAGGGGACACTGCGCCTCTATGAGATGCCCTCCTCCATTCCTTTGATGGAAGGCACGAACTACACAGCAGACGCCACCACGGGAGAGATCACCATGGTGACGGGGATGACAGGGGATCGGTATCTGTCCGCTGACTACCGCTATCCAGGAACGAGCACAGGCCCCTGGGCGGTGTTGGAGAACCATGCAGAGCACAACGCAGTCCCTGGTGTCGTGCTGGCCTTCGGGCGTCGCATGGAGGCTGGGGACAGGCTGGCAGTCGTGATCTATGACCGCAGGCAGCCCTCTGCCCTGGAGTACGGTGGTCGGTGGGAGATCAGCATCGACTTCGACATCATCACCCGTGACCCGTATGCCCAGATGGAGATCGCTGACCAGACGGTGCAGTACCTCTTTGGTGTGGCACGGAACAGGTTGTCCACGGAGGGGATCGAGATCACGACCGTGAATATGGGTGGTGAGTCCGAAGAGATCTATGACGAGAACTCCGACGACTACTTCTACAACGCCAATATCTCCGTCACGGTACAGACCGATTGGGCAATCCACGTGCCGTTGGATGCCACCATTCGCAGGGTCAGCCCCCAGACGGGGACTCAGGCTGCTGTGGTTGCGGGTCAGACAGATGATGAGCTGGCGGAGAATGATGCCCAGACCAACATCCATCTGATGGAGAGCCTGGGGCTGCAGTCACTTCAGGATCCGTTCTTTGCGGGTCGGACAAGCACCTACGAGATCATCCGCTAGGGTTCCTATAGGGCGTGAGGGGTAGCCACCTGTAAGGAGCTACCCATGAGCCTGCATAAGAAGTGGGGTGTGACCCACCATGAAGCCCGCATGTCCACATCGAACTTCTGGACTGCTGTAGATCAGGCAGGGTGGGGCCGGGACCACAACTACAAGAGGATCAAGGAATTGTTCCTGGAGCGGTTCACCCAGAGGGAGGCGGATGAGTTCCGGGCCACCTTCAGTGATCTCAAGGCCAAGCTCGAACAAAAGCTGGATCGCTGGGCTGAGGATAATGATAAGGAATTCGGCCTGGGTGATGACAGCTGGGGCGACTTCTTGGCTCACATCATCGGCATGGGTAAGCATGAGTACAACGTAGTCATGCGTGATCCCGACAGGGGCTATGAACGTGCTGTGAATGGGAACTTCAAGGAGTCCTTCTCCTACGGCATCCCCTACAAGGATGATTACGAGGACCAGTCCCGGCAACCCAAGAGTAACGGCACCCTGGACTTGTTCGGTGCCTGGGCTCTCCCTGACAACTTCCGCCGCAACCTCATCAATATCGTGGAGGATGACATCAAGGGGCTGGAGCAGCTGGTTGCGAACATCGAGAGCTGGTCACAGCAGGATTTCAAGACCGGGCAGAGCTTCCGGAGCCTGGGCAGGTGGGCAGAGACGCATCAGAATCCTGATGTGGGGGACAAGGACTACTACACGTGGGTCAGCAGTGACTTCAGTCGCGCTCTGGAGGGTAACTGGGGTCCTTGGAATCAGAGGGGTGTGCCCTTCTCCGAGGCCCTGAAGGGGTCGGAGAAGCGTCTTGCCTACTTGAAGAAGCTCCTCAAGGAAATCAAGGGCAAGCGTCCGTCAGGAGCCTAACAGTTGAAGTCTGCCTGAATCTCGGCGACTTCCGCACACAGCTCGTTGTACAGCTTCCGAGCATGGCTCGGGGAGTACCAGGTGGCGACGTAATTGACGCCCCCCTCGGTCATGCCCGAGTAGCTGGTGGCTCCCTGTCCGGTGCTCTGCACCAGACCGTTGCGCTCGGAGTACCAGATCACAGCCTGCTTGCCATCCTCACGGACGAGGCGTGCGTAGCCACGGCAGATGTTAGGGAGGCCCCGGTACTCGGTGGCGGTGGCTGACATGACGCGGAAACCACCGATGGTGGGGGCGTTGGGGGAACGTGCCATGATGACCTCAGAACAGTTTGGGGGGAGGGTTCTGTGCGTCCCACTGAGAGCGGAGACACTGGTACTCATCGAGGAAGGTGACTTCCTGGGCTTCCACGGAACCACCCAGGGCGACAGCCTTCTCCCGGGCTTCCTTGCCGAGCCGTTCGTAGGCTTCCCGACGATTCATGAGGTAGGCGGGCCACTGCAGATCATCGAGCAGAGCGGCGGCTTCAGTGAGCGGTTTCATCTACCACCCCGGATCGAAGGCAGGGTGTGGGTTCCGCTGATCCCAGATCTTGAAGCGGTGCTGGGTTTCCCTTTCGTACCAGAATCGCCGCTCATCACCCGAGAGGCCGCGGGTGGCGGCTTCTTGGTTGACTGCCAGCCGGATGGCATCGCAGGCCTTGCGGCGTCGTTCATCACGGGGGGTGTCGTAGGGGTCCATCTCAAATCTCCGGGGAGTCACTCCTACTACGCAGGACTCCGGTAAAATGGATCAGCCAGCTCGGTAGCTAAGTTGTCTATCATCCCTGCATGATGATGTGGGTGAGGTTGATCTCGTGGAGGGCCATGAGGTCATTGGCCTTATGCACGGCGTCTGCCATGTCAGTGGCCTGGCCCACCAGTAAGGCATAGTTGATGGCCCACTCAATTTGGTCCTCGAACCAATCCCTTTGGCTTCCGTATTCGGCTTGGTCCAGGCCCTCGAAATGGGCTTTGAGCATATGGTTGACCAGGACTGTTTTCATCTGGGGGGTCATCGGGTCGAACTCCTTAGGGGCATCTCTACTACGCAGGACTCCGGTAAAGCGAATCAGTTTTCCGGTTAGCGTCCTATACCCCCTGCATAGACAGAGAGGCCCCTCCATGCCCATCTACGAGTACAGATGTGAACACTGCGGATATGAGTTTGAGCACCTGCATCGTCAGGTGACAGACTCCCGTGAGATGAAGTGTGATGAGTGTGGGGAGCAGGCAGGCCGCATCCCCTCCACTACGAATTTCAGCTTTGCCCACGTCCCTGTGGGTGGTGCACGCCCCCAGAACACGGGCGTCCATGCCATCGATTACAGCTACGATCAGGTCATCGGTCGTGACGCTGAGGCAAAGCACCGCATTGTAGAAGCCCGCCAGGCCTACAAGCGGAAGGTGCTTCGGGACAACCCCGGAGCCACCGGACATGATCTTACCCGCACCCCCGAAGGGGAGTATCGGGTGATGAAGCCAGAAGAGCGCCAGCAGTCTGAAACAGGACGAGCGCTCGGCCAGGAAGCAGTGCGACAGCATCTCCCTGGGAAGACCGATTGATCTCGGTCTGCAACCGCGTGCCTTTGGGCCGCTAAATGTAAAAACACAAACCCCACCCGACAGACCAAACACACGACCCTACCTCCCCTTGTGGGATGGCTTGAATGTAGACCCAACAGACCCGATGCGAAAAGACATACGGTAAACGGCCCTTTGGGCAAATCGCGGTTGCATTCAAGGAGATCGATCCAGTCCACTCAGCACAAGTCTGAAACCTGAGCATCCTCTACGGTTGTTCGGTGATTCGTCTATGTCCCGCGTGTGACTGTAAGGCTCTTCCACAGTACGAGGTACTTCATGGCTTTCCCCAGTAACATCTACACACCCCCTGGTGTGTACACCAAGACCCTCTACGAATCCCCCACACAGGGGCTCCTGGAAGGGCTTCGCATCCCTGTGTTCCTCGGGACCGGCTCCGAAGCACTCATCCAGCAAGACCTGGAGCTGATTCGCGGCTCATCCTCCTCCGTTGACCAGCAGGTTGTCGAAGAGGACATGGATGGGCGTGCAGTCACCTCGGCACTCGGTGCAGTCACTACGACTCGGGGTGACTTTGACGGTGTGTACACCCGCATCCAGGTGCGGAACTACCCCATCGTGAATGGCAACGGTTCCGGAACCACGGCAACCAGCACCGCTAGCGTGCTCGTGACGATCAACGGGAACCCCATCGTGGTTCTCGGCATCGACGGTGCCAACGGTATCCTGACGCTCTCCACCTCCCCGGAGGTCACGGACACCGTTCGCTGCACCTACTACTTCAACAGGACTGACACTACCACCACGGATATCGTGTCCGACCAGATTTCGGATGGCTCCGCTATCCTCCGCGGTGCCATTGGTGAGAGCTACGTCATCACCACAGGCGTGAACGATGCGCTCATCCTGTACCTGGACGACAGCGCCACGGCGACGACCGTGACCATCTCCGAAGGCACCTGGACGGCAGCAGAGATCGCGGTGTTCATCAACAGCGGCATGCCTGCCACGGCAACCCTGGTAGCCTCCAGCTACGACAACAACTACGGGGAGACCGCTGTACTCCTGACCGCCGACCATGACATCACGGTGGGCTCTGGCTCTGCCAACTCCACCCTGGGGTTCTCCGCCAGCCAGACCTCTGGCCGTAACAAGACCTTCTATGTCTTCAACGGTCCCATCGTGGATGGCACCAACGGCGGTGTGACCACCACCGACACCTCCGACGTGACTGTGCTGGTAGACGGCACCCAGGTCATCCCGACCGCTGTGGACGGTTCCAACCGCGCAGTGACCCTGGCCCAGGCTCCCGCAGATGGCTCCGTTGTGACCATCGCCTACTACTTCAACACCTGGCAGGACACCTTTGACTACCTGGCGCACATCAACGTGACCAGCGTAGATCAGTGCGGTATCTCCCCCGGTCGCTTGGACTACACCGATGGCACCGACTTCGTGCTCCAGGACGACAAGATCCTGTGGGGCACCGCAGTCACCATCGGCAGTGGAACCCACACCACGGGCACCACCTACCTCGGTAGCACCCAGATCACCGGAACCTTGGTGGATGCCAAGACCTACCTGGAGGAGTGCACCGCTCTCGTGAACAGCAGCGTGTCGCCCCCCACCGCAAGCACCACCCAGTTCACGCTGCCCACCGTTCCCACCACGGGTAACGGGCGGAACAGCCCCCTGGGTACCAGCCTGTTCCAGACGGTAGCCAACGACCGCATCGACCTCCCCACCAACCAGCCCAGCCTGGTTGTGGCCTACTGGGGCTACAGCGTGTCGGACGCTCTGAACAGGGGTTCCGTGACCGTACTCGATGTGGATTCCACCACCTCGACCTTCACCCTGAAGGATGCAGTCCCCACGGGTGCCTCGGTCTATGCGACCTACTACTACAACACCCTGGTCGATCAGGAGTACACCCTGACCTGTGAGACTCCGGGCGCTTCCGGTGTCGGCACCTACTCCATCGCCAACGAAGCAGGCACCTCGGTCTTGACTCCCCAGTGGAGCACCAAGTCCGCAGGGCTCGCCTCTATCATGGTGCAGTTCCCCTCCGGTTCGGAGCGTCAGCCTGACATCAGGTTCGAGACCCCCTCCGTTACCACCTACTATGTAGCTCCCGTCGCGGAGACTGTGACGGTCACTTTCGCCACCACGGACTCCACCCTGGCCAAGTTCGCAGTGGATGGCTCTGGCCCCTACGACCTCATCACCAGCGCCTCGGACCAGTTCCGGGTGCTCATCGATGGTGCGGCTCTGGCCTCCGGTGCCACGGGTATCGACCTCACCAACGTGAACGTCGCAGGGCTCGGCTTCCAGGCCACCTTGGTGGGTGAGGAAGTCCCCTACAGTGCCACCAGTGGTCAGACAACCTACGTCATCGACGCCACCAACGACGAGATCAACGTAACGGTGGATGGTGTGCTCCTGCAGGCAACTGCAGCCAACGCCACGACCTCTTGCGTCAACTACGTCACCGCACTGAACACGGCTGCAGCCGCCACGGCTCCCGAGTACTACGGGGCAACCACGTTCACCAGCACCACGACCATCACCCTGGCTGAGTACGACAAGATCACGTTCCACTACACGGGTGCCACGAGTGCTGCCTCTGGCAACATGACTGTCACTTTGGCCCCTGCAATCTACGCCTCTGCTGCTGCTCTGGCGACCCAGGTGGCAACCCAGCTGAACGGTGCCGCAGGTATCGGTGGTCTGGGTCCAGGCTTCGCTGGTCTCGCAGTGGCAGTGACTGCCAACAGCAGTGGTCAGCTGGTGTTCGCCTTGACCAACGCCACGGCGGATGCCTCCGGCTACATGGAGTTCATCACTCACGCCACCCCCGCACAGGACTTCTGTATCCTGGCAGGTATCTCCACCGCAGCCGCTACGGCTGGTGTCCAGGTCAAGCTGGTAGACGGTCCCATCGCTCGCCGCTTCACCGTGACAGGCGACTCCACCTCTGCCCTCCTCTGGGACCGCATCATCCTCCGCAACCGGCTCACCCCCGGTGGTGGTTCGATGTACCCCGACCACTCCGTGGCCCAGGCCTACATCGAGGTTGAAGGTAGCACTGGAGCTACCGAGACCGGCCTCACCGTTGGCACCCTGGCATACGGTGGCCAGCAGGCCACGGTGCGCCCCGCAACCGCTCTCTCGGTTCTCGGGTTCTCGGATGGTCAGGTGGCAGCCGCTACCTATGCCGACGCCAAGGACGGTCAGCCCTATGTGACCTTCTATGGAGCCGGCGGAACCACCAGCCAGAACAACGTCCTGAAGTTCACCATGGACGGCATTGCCGTCAACGTGGAGTTCACCGACATTCTGGGTGTTGCCATCGACTCTGGTACCTCCGACAACGTCCCCTTGGGTCCCGCCGGTACGACATACACCGTCCTCAACCAGATCGCAGAGGCCATGGCCGGTGCAGGCTTCGGTGCAAACGCCGCAGCAGTCATCGCCGCAGGCCTGATCTACCAGGAGGGTGCGGGTGTCCGCCTCGTCAGTGGTCAGACCAACACCACGTCGGGCATCACCATCGGTACAGGCAACGCCAACACCCGCTTCGGGCTGGCTGACGGTGGAACCTACTCCCGCATCCAGGTAGAGCCCGAAGTGCTCGCCTCCGCTCTGATGGCACGCACCGCAGCAACGGTAGCAGCCACCCAGAACGCATGGGGGACTCCCACGGCTACCTACTTTGCCGCCGAGGCCCTTGCCACCGTGGTCAGGGATGCAGCCAACGCCGAGTACCTCTACCTGCAGAGTCAGGGTGGTGTAGGCTTCGGTACGCTGTCCTCAGTGGCTATGGCGACCGCTACCACCGACGACGTGATGGTTCCCACCACGGGTCTGGGGTTGGCGACTGGAGACGGTTCTGCCGGTGAGGCCGGTATCTCTGGCTTCTTCGTCACCTCCACCGATGCCACGGATGGTTCGGGTACTGCCAACACCTCCACGCTGAACACTGGTACAGGCCAGGACGGTGTGGTGGGTCAGACCTACCGCGACCTCGTGACGGGCCTGACTTTCTCCATCCTCACCCGTGAGGGTGGGGCGACCTACCCGGCAGCCAGCACCGTGACCTTCGTGGTCAGGTCGGAAGTCACCACGGATAGCAACATCCCCACGAACGCCCTTCCGGGTGTGGAGATGACTGTCACCAACACCAACGACGTTGGCGCGGATGACACGGCTCTGGTGGAGACTTTCGAACGCGGTGGCTCACAGCCCGCCATCGGTGATGTCTACTACGCCTCCTACACCTACACCAAGCAGGACTTCTCGGCAGGTGTGTACACCAAGTTCGCCACCATCGAGGCCATCTACGGTGCCCTCGGTACGGAGAACCCGGTGTCCCTGGCTGCCTACCTTGCAATGGTGAACGGTGCAGTGCTGGTGGGTATCAAGCAGGTGCAGAAGGATGCCAACAGCACAACGGCTGCTGTGGCAACCTACACCGCAGGCATCGATGACCTGGAAGGCCAGATCATCCCTGGTACCTACCCCGACATCATCACGCCTCTCCGGTCGGATTCCACTGACCTGTTCGACTACCTCACCCGCCACTGCGATATCCAGTCCAGCATCCGCTACCGTGCAGAGCGGACTGCCATCGCAGGTGTGAGTGCAGGTACGCAGCCGAAGCAGGTGGCTCCCATCGTTGAAGCAATCGGTCGGACTCGTTTCCGCCTTGTCTACCCCGACATGGTGACGGTCACGATGCCCGCAGCCGATGGTTCCGATCTGGAAGTCCTGGTGGACGGTGGTTACCTCGCCGCCGGTCTTGCTGGTGCTGTCACGTCCCCCAACGTGGACGTGGCAACCCCCTGGACGGGTCGCAAGCTGTTCGGCTACGTCAGCCTGGGCAGGGTCTTGGACGCCGTAGAACAGAACCAGGTGGCTGTGAACGGTGTGACCATCATCGAGGACAGGAGCACCTACCTCCGTGTGCGGCAGGGTCTGACCTCGGACATGTCCAGCATCCTGACCAAGCTGCCTACCATCGCTCCCATCGTGGACACGGTGCAGCAGCAGACGCGGGCTACCCTGGATAGGTTCGTCGGTACGAAGTTCCTGCCCGGTATCCTCAGCCAGATCGAGGGCCAGCTCTCCAACACCCTCAAGAAGCTCGTGGACGCCCAGATCCTCTCGGCCTACACCGGCATCTCCGCACAGATCAGCCCCGATGACCCGACTGTGGCGGAAATCGAAGCGTATATCGCCCCCGTTTTTCCTTTGCTCTATTTGGTTGTAACTTTCAACCTCCGCTCAAGTTTGTCGAGCAGCTAAACCCCAGTTGAAAGGGCCTTCTCGGCGGTTGGGTGTGCTCATACACCCAACCGCCGACGCTGTTCTTGTGCATGGGAATCACACCAGGAAAGCACCGGAGGGTGTTTGACTTCCCCTACCATTGGGACTACACTCCCTGGTAGGAGGTGTCCAAATGGCAGGACCCCGGTGTAAGGTTCCCCGTGCAGAGATTCTGGCAGCATTCCATACAGACGAGACCTTCAAGGGCTGTGCCTCTCGGATAGGGATGTCGCCCAACACGTTGAGGCGTGTCTGGAAGGAAGCCTTTGGGGAGGACGCCTACAAGGAGCGGGGGAAGCAGCTTCAGGCAACTGCTGCGGCCAAGACTTGTAGGGAAGCTGCAACCACACGGAAGTACAAGACCGTGGAGGTGGGGTGTTCCCGGTGTCATTCCCTGGTGGCACTCAGCACGAGGCAGACATCCCAGATGGCGGATGTGGCAGCCTATGTGTGCGAGCGCTGCAAGGATCTGGAGGGGGATCGCCAGTGTCCTGTATGTGGGCAGTGGGTAGATGGGGTGCGGGGGTTGTCAGGCCACTTCCGGTGGACACAGGATGAGGCGCACGTGGCTTACCAGAGGGCCCAGGAGGCTTCCAAGTGGGCAGGGAGGGTAGAGGGGCTGGAGTATGCGGTCTGCCGTGTGTGTGGGCACCATGCGCTCTCTCTGACGAGGCACATCGGAGCTGCCCATGACCTGACTGCGGCGGAGTACCATGAGCGGTATCCGGGTGCTGTTCTGCGCCCTACGGTTACCCAGGAGATCATTTCGGAGAAGTGTGCCCAGCATCAGGCGGAGAACGGTACGGGAAAGGGGGATCAGAAGCTGGTGCATTGCCCTGGCTGTGGGAAGTTCGTGGTGGTGAGCAAGTTCTTGTCGGAGGATGTGCATGACCCTCGGTGTGAGGATTGCCGTGCTCAGGATGAGGATGCTTTGTGGGAGGGGTTGCAGGAGCCTGACGACTATGTGACCTGTCGTGTCTGTGGGTACAGGGCGCGGAACCTGACGAGCCATCTTCAGAATGCCCATCCCGAGCTGGTGGGGTGTTACCAGGACAAGTTCCCAGGGACCTACATCAACAGTCTGAAATCTGGTTCCCGCATAGGGGGTAGCCCCCAGGCTTTGAACCTGACCAAAAAGGACTTGGAGCCCCACATGGCTTCCTTGATGGTGAGGCCAGCCTTACGGCTGGTGGTACGGCGTTGGCGTGCGTTCATGTGGGGTCTCCTAGTGGAAGCGGGCGCTGCAGTGTTCTGCCAGGGGGTCGTAGCTGGGGGCTTCTACCAGCTCCCGGCTCAGATACTTTTCTGCCGCTTCCCGTGAGTAGGTGTAGTCCCCTGGGAAGATGCCCAGCGTCGCTGCCAGATCCTTGCGCCAGTCGGGGTCCAAATCATCCCAGTAGGCACAGGTGTAGGCGGCGATGGCCTTCAGCAGATGCGGGGATCCACTCTGGAAAGCCACGACGCTGGCTTGCCTGATTCTGATCTCAGCACAGGAGGGATTGGTGGACATGAGGCCGCTCTCGGGGAGGTTCCCCTCTACTACGCAGGAGTTCCCATACCGGCACCCCCTTTCTGATGGGTATAGTGGGCTCTCAACAGGAGGGTTTGCCCATGATCAGTGAGTATAGCAGGACAGAGAAGATCCTTGATGAGTACATGATCCTCAAAAAGCAGAAGGTGAAGGCCCTTGTGGTGGAGTCTCTTTCCATGAACCCCAATACCTACCGGAGTGTGCAGAGCCTCTGCCATGACAGCATGGACTTCATCACTGTGGAAGTGCTCAAAGAGCAGAACATCATGGGCTCCCTGTGGGGAGCTATGGTGCTTTTGGATCCTGACATCCCTGCTGGCGAGGTACACCTGTTGGGTGAGCTGCGGAACGAGAAAACATACAGGGTGCTTAGGGTGCGGGTGGGCTCCTAACCCGCACACCCCGCCAGCATGTCCCTCACACGGTTGATCTCGGCATCGGTGTGGACGGTACCACCACGGTTCAGGCGTAGGTAGAGGCGTAGCACGTCGGGACGTGACAACTGGACGTAGCCGATGTCGATGCTTGGGCCGGTCATGCTCTGCATGCGGCGTTTGCTGTCTTCGTCCAGGTCATCCCAGTAGATGCGGCGACCGTCCGTGACTTCGGCGGCGATTTCTCCACGGATCCAGCGCAGGAGAGCATTGAGGCGTTGTTTGCCGTCTACGACCTCATCGGGCTCATTCCAGCCCTCATGGGAGTTGATGATGATCATGGGGCTGGCCCCGCCTTCGATGAAGTGTCCCACGAAGGCTTCTGCCTGAGGGTCAGTCCACACGTGGTCCCGCTGATAGTCGGGGTTGAGGTTCAGCTCGAACCCTTTGATTTCACCATCTATGCGTTGCTGGAGCCAGCGAAGGCTCATGGTTTCGCGGTCGGTGAACTGGATGGGCTTGTAGAAGTTCAGGTGGTTGACGGTGCCAGTCATGGGTTCAATCCTTCTGAGTCAGGAAGCTGGCAAAGCCGGGGAAGCAGTCCATGCAGATGAGCCCCCCCAGATGGGAACCTCTTGCAACATGGATGGCACCGAAGTGCTTCCGCTGACCAGACTTGCCCCGGCAGACGATACAACCACCGGGATCCCGATCTGCGACCCCGTAGGAGCTGAAGTCGGTCTGGTAGGCGGTTTCTTCCCCCTTCTGGTACTGACCGGGGGGGCGGAGGAGGGTGAAGCCCGTATCGGCCCACACCCCACCCTTGTGTTCCGTGTCGGGGATGACGGTGTTTTCGTGCCAGTCGGTGAACGCCACCTCAGGGACGCTGAACGGTGTGCTCTGCTGCATGATCACGCAGTCCAGCTTCAGGGGCACGTGCTGCCTGCGGACGGAGGCCCTTCTGATGTAGGGCTGCAATCCGTTTTCCATGACGGCAGCTTCATTCCTATCGACGGGGAAGGTGGTTCCGCCAATTTCCAGAGAGAGCTTTGCGGTATCGGACAGGATCTTGCGGATCTGTGCGTTGTCCTCATCGAGGGTGCTGTCATCACTCTTCCGAGGGAAGGCAAGGCACAGGGAGTCTGCGGGCTCCATGTCGAAGTAGTAGATGTCCCCTTCCCTGGCAGCACAGCGGTGGGACCAGAGCGGGGAGAGATAGCGTTCCAGGGGGGGGATACCCCTGTACATGCAGCGGGTCTCACCGGGGAGACGGTAGTAGGTGCCTCCATAGGATGCCTTACCGGAGCAGATGAGCACAGGGCGTCCCAGGGCCTCGGACAGCTTCGCAGCCATGACCTCGGGAACTTCGTGGATGGCGAGGGGGCGGGGGTAGGACATGCTTTACTCCAGGAGTCCGTGCATGAGGTCTCCAGCCAGTTCTTCCAGGTTGCGGGAGCCCTTGAGGGTCTTGTCGGAGGTCTTGCGACCTACGTTCAGCACCCAGTCTCCAGCGTTTCCTTCCTGGCTTCCCTTGTAGTTGAGGGAGAGGATGATGCTGCGGTAGCTCTTGCTGGTGGTAGCGCCACGCATGCGGGTCATCTCTTCAGCCAGGACGGCAGCGGAGAGGTCGCTCATGGTGATGGGGTCAGCGAAGCGTTGGAGCATCCACACCTCGGACTCGAAGTGGGCGATGACGAGGGGCTCATAGCCGTTGGACTGTTCCACGATGTGGAGGCTGTCGGCTTCGTCCAGGAGATCGGAGGCTCCGGCCATTTCCAGGATTGCCAGCTGCCAGGCGTTTAGTGGTGGGGTTTTTGTGGCGGCATCACGCGCAAGGTGGTCGCAGGATTGATCTCCACATACCATGGGTGGTGGCGAAAATGCCTTGAGCGAAAGGGCTCATGGCGCGAAAGGGGTTAATCCCCATCGCCGTAGGCGTGTGGGGGAGCGGTGATAGCCGCCGAGAACGCTAGCGGCTCGGCTCGGGTTGGGTTGATCCCCACCGCCGTAGGCGTGTGGGGGAAGGGCTCGACACCAGCCGCAATGCAGGCCCGGGGTTGATCCCCACCGCCGTAGGCGTGTGGGGGAAAGTGGGGTCTGGGCCGTCTGATGTTCCGATGTTGCAGGGTTGATCCCCACGGGTGTGGGGGAAAGCTCCCCCTTGCGGTAGGGGTGGGTCAGGTGTAAGGGGTTGATCCCCACGGGTGTGGGGGAAAGCTCAGGAACAGGCTCAGGAACAGGGCAAGCGTTAGGGTTGATCCCCACGGGTGTGGGGGAAAGCAGCTACACGGAGGGGAGGTGCGGATGGTGCAAGGGTTGATCCCCACGGGTGTGGGGGAAAGCATCGCGGAAAGACTGCAGGCAGCCCGCACACAAAGGGTTGATCCCCACGGGTGTGGGGGAAAGGGTGCAGAGGGAATCCAGGCGGGTGATGGTGATGGGTTGATCCCCACGGGTGTGGGGGAAAGCTCATCGGACAGGCCCCCATCGATGAGGGTGTGAATGGGTTGATCCCCACGGGTGTGGGGGAAAGCGCATGATCACCATGAGGACATCGAGGGCAGACAAGGGGTTGATCCCCACGGGTGTGGGGGAAAGCGAGCACGGGGGAAATCAAGCCAGGGGTTCATCTTGGGTTGATCCCCACGGGTGTGGGGGAAAGCTCGTATTCTACCCTGAAGAATCACCCGTAGTAGGGTTGATCCCCACGGGTGTGGGGGAAAGCGCCCTTCACGGCATCAAGGCCGCTCCAGGGCTGGGGTTGATCCCCACGGGTGTGGGGGAAAGCATCCAAGGTCGAGGCCCAGCTGTCCACGTCCTGGGTTGATCCCCACGGGTGTGGGGGAAAGCCAGGCGAGCGCGCCACCTGAAGTTTCCGTTGCAGGGTTGATCCCCACGGGTGTGGGGGAAAGCAGCCCTGAAGGTCTCAGGGTCATCCCTCCACAGGGGTTGATCCCCACGGGTGTGGGGGAAAGTCGGAGCCCGAAGCGCTTATGATGATCCATCCTGAGGTTGATCCCCACGGGTGTGGGGGAAAGCTTGAACAGCTAGCGCGAGCCTAGGCCCGCAGCGGGGTTGATCCCCACGGGTGTGGGGGAAAGCGGCATTCCTGGACGACCTCATCCATTTGGATGAAGGGTTGATCCCCACGGGTGTGGGGGAAAGCTGATGCGCTCCCCGAACTCCTGGCCACAAAAAACGGGTTGATCCCCACGGGTGTGGGGGAAAGTTGAACATCCTCAGCACCGCCCCTGTGCTCCGCAGGGTTGATCCCCACGGGTGTGGGGGAAAGCTGAGCATGTAGCCAGCTGCATTGATCTTGGCGCGGGTTGATCCCCACGGGTGTGGGGGAAAGCGAATACACCGAACACACCGGAGGTGCCTAATGAGGGTTGATCCCCACGGGTGTGGGGGAAAGCTATTCGGAGTAGCGGGGTACCGCAAGCGATTACGGGGTTGATCCCCACGGGTGTGGGGGAAAGACTAAGACGAGAGTGGTATTTCTATCAGGTAAAGCCTTGATTCTTATGGGGAGGGTTTCAAAGAGAGTGTGATGCCATCTACTACGCTGAAAAGGCAGTTACTACACCCACAAATACGAAGTTTGAACCCTTGTACTCCCCGATGCGGTTCTGCAAGCACCGCTCCAAAGTGGGGTTTGTTCGCACTCTGTTTCAAGATCAGGCACCAGATGTCCTCAAGGGCATTTCTGGGGAGAGCCCCTATGAAGACCTGTGGGTGTATCTCCAGCATCCGCCCTTTGACTACGGATAGGAGGCTAACGGGAGCTTTTCTTAGGGCGATAACCTGCATCCACCACCTCGATTGCTTGTTGGATCATCTTGTCCACAAGGTTCAATTTGTGTAGGGCCTCCCTCATGAGGTGCCGTGTCTCTTGTTCCACATTGGGACTGCCTTTGCTGACAACATGAAAGGCAAGGGGCACAGCGACTTTGTATTTGTACAAGTCCGCGATGTCATGCACGAAGGCCCTCTCATAGCCAGAATGCAGAAAGCCCACAGCGGGGCTGAACCCAGCAGAGAGTACTGCAGCCAGGGCTGCACTGGATAGGGAGGCGCTGGCGGCACTTATGGCCCTGTTGATCGGGTCCATGTTTGACCAGCCTGCACCCCTACCCTGTCTCTTGACCCAGAGGACACCGTGTTTCTTTGCCAGCTCCCGGTACTTGGCCCTCACACGAGCCCCCTCCATGCCCCGCAGGTTGACCACAGAGAGGTCAGAGGACACCTGAACGCCAAAGCGCCGAGAGAACATCTCTCGGGCCACCTTGTCCCGTTTGCGTGTGTCATGGGCACACACACATTGCTGAATCAATCGAGCGGGGTTCTGTTGGAGCGGGTTGCCTGCTGAATAGACACGGGTGTTTCCCGCCCCTACCCAGACCAGGAGAGTCCCCGCTTCGGACAGAGCCTTGACTGCCGCATGGGTGATGCTGGTGCCTGGCCCCATGAGAAGCACGGAAACGGCTTCTTTGGGGAGAGTCGTGCTACCCCCGGCAGCCAAGGCTTGAACGACCCCTGCCTTCTTCTGGATGCAGGTGTGCTCCAGGTAGAGGGTGGGTATGCGATGCTCATGTCGAAGTGTTTTCATAGAGTTCTCCTTTTGTTCGGGAGAACTCTACCGACCAACAACAGCCTCCTTCTTTGGGCAGGTTCTTACAAGGTTTTGGACAGAGGCACCTTCTGTCTTATGTCCTTGTTGTGGGTCAGGATGTCATTCCTCAGGGACATCATGCGCTGAATCCCCGTGCTCCAGAAGAGACGGGGAGGTTCGGCCATCTGTATGGGTGGTTGTCAAAGAGGTGGCTGAGTCCTCAGGCAGCAGCCCGAGCTGACCGCACCAGGATCATGCCAGCACCGAAAGCCTTCTTGCGACCCACACCGTTCACCAGAGCCTTCTGGAACGCTGCTGAGTCCGTGACCTGGACGATGGCGGTGCAGCGGCACAGGCACAAGGGCACCATGCTGTCGTCCAGCTTCACCACGGGCTTGCCAGAGACCTTCTGGATGAACACCTGGGGGACTTCCGTGTCCTGGTCGTTCTCGCCCATGAGCACCTGAACACCACACCGGGACAGGATGCGCTCAGCGAAAGCCTGGATCCCCGCATCGTCGGTGATGAGGAACTCACGGGTGCGGCTCCGTTTGACAGGGTTCAAGAGCACCTCCAGCACAAGGATGTGATCCTCCGGGTAGATGGTACGCTCCGCCTTGGTGCGGAGACCATCCCACTCTGGGGGCTCCTGTGAGCGCACGTACACCTGCCCGTCCTCCTCCTGGATGGTGAACTGGAAGGGAATCTTGGAGTCCCTGTCATAGCCAGGGAACGCCTCCCAGATGCGCTGGTGGATGACGTAGGGGTTCACGTCGCGGCCGAACATGTGGGGGAAGGCACTGATGTGGGCGTTCATGTCAGCCCTCCTTCTTGGTGCGGGTGATGTGGAGAACCTGCCGGGGGTCGAAGACCCTTCCGTTGACCGAGCGGCAGGCGTCATAGATGATCTCGGGCACGACCTGACAGCCAGGAACCGAGATGTCACCCGTGACATCCAGGTGGGCAAGCAGGGCTCCCGAGGGGTCTCCCAGCGGGTAGTCCATGTTGGCCAGCGGTTCCACCGTGCAGAAGGCATCCATGGGGGTGTCCGCTTCGAATGGCTGGCTGTCACTCTCCACCAGGGGGCGGAGGGGGATGCAGGACTTGCGACCGCAGTGGAGTCCCCGAGCCGGGTTGTCGAGGGCAGCGATGATCTCTTCAGCGGAGACATAGCAGCCAGGGAGGACTTCGATCACCACCTGGAAGGCCCATTCGTTGAGGTAGTACCGCTCCGATGTCTTGTTGCCAGAGCTGGCGGGTGCCAGGAGGGCTTTCCGGCGGTTGTGGGCTGCCTTGAGGACATTCTTGCCGCCCTTGGCTACCTGCTTGTCCCAGGGCTCCCCACCTTCTTTGGCTGTGGGGCAGACGTTCTTGTTGTGGTAGTCCCGAAGGATGCGACCCCTGCGGAGTACACGAGAGGACACACGCAGGTGGTGGTGCAGGTTGTCCAGCTCCGTAGTCTGCGACCTGTCGAGGCCCAGGGCGTTCCCCACGGTCCCTACCACACCGGAGCGGGAGGGGTGGTTCAAGGTCGGTCGGACATTCCGGGGGGCATAGGAGCCCCAGGATTGGGTGGTGGCATCGATGATGACGCGGACGTACTGAGCCATGGTATCCTCCAGGGAGGCGAGGGCACGAGGCCCCCACCTCCGGGCTGGGCTAGTTCTGGGTGGACTGCAGGGCAGTGGCGACCAGAGCCTTGGCCTGGGTCAGGAAGTCATCCTGGGTGGACACGGCTTCGGGGGCGGTATCGGAGTCCATGCAGAACTCGACCTTGGCCTTGACCTCACGGAAGGCGTGCTCGGCCATCCCCATGTATTCCCGCAGCTGCCCCACGTTGGCCTCGATGGTGTCCGTGGCGCGGGTGCGGAGGAAGTCGCGGGTGGGGAGGAAGGCGGGAGCCATGTCGTAGAGCGAGCCCTTCTTGGGCACCTGGAGGGCGGCGTAGAAGGGGCGAGCCGACATGGAGAAGGAGCCCTGGGCAGCGGCACCACAGAGGGGACGGAAGACCGACACCTCGATGAAGTCCATGACGACGGAGAGGGCGGCAGCGAGGGCCTCGTCATCCAGGGTCTCGATCTGGCTGTTCCCCAGCAGGAGGTTCAGGTCGATGCGGTACTGGATCAGGAGGTTGCAGCCAGGGGAGAACTGCCGCTCACCGATGTGGGAGGAGCCCTGGGCCTTCAGCTCATCATCGGTGGAGTCCGCACGGTAGTCGTCCACGGTGGCGAAGTAGTCGGTGGCGATCCGCACCTTGGCGGTGGAGAGAGCCTTGCAGACCATGAGCGCACCATCGGGGATGGCGTTCAGGTTCTCGGAGGCACCCGCGAACATACGTCCGTACAAGGACACCACGAGGCGTTCTGCGAGGGGGATGCCCGCGTAGATTTCCTTCATGCCCTTGGCAAAAGCCTTCTTGGTGGCGCTGTTGGGGTTCTCGGACAGGATGTCGATGTTGGCGGCGGTGATCTTGGCCATGGCAGTGATCTCGCTGTCAGCCAGGAACAGGAGCCCCTCGGTACGTCCGCTCTTCTTGGCCTTCTCCCACATGAGCTTGGTGAGAGCCATCTTCTGCTCATCCGTGAGCGAGATGCCCTGCTCTTCCAGGAGGTTGATGATCATCTCAGGGGCGTACTTGGTGCGGGTCAGCACCTTGCCGTTGAGGGAGGCACGCCGCCAGGCACGCTTCAGGAACTGGGCGGAGGGGGAGAGCCGTTCGACACCACCGAAGAAGGATGTCTTCGGCTTGCCCTGGTCGTCGCGGTTCATGAGGTTGGGGGTCACCGGCACCAGGATGGTGATGTCGATGAAGGCGTTCTGAGTGGTGAAGGAGGAATCCATTTTGGTTATGCCTTGTCGGAGGGGGTGGGGGGGTTGGAGGGAGGGTTGTAGAAAGAGGCAAGCCACTTCAACTTGATGCCGTCGCGGTCGAAGTCGTTGAGGCCATCCAGGCCATCCAGGTCTCGGCTCAGCTTGTCCAGGTCGACTTCCATGTGGGAGTCCCTGTCCAGCGGGATGAGCCGGTTGAGAGCCTGGAGGAAACCATCACGGTCGGACTGGTTGATGAGGGCGTGGACGCGGCGGTTACGCCCCTCTTCCTTTCCGTTGGCCTGTTTGATGTTGCGGAGGGCGGTGCCGAAGTCCACGCCTTCCTTGTGGCTCAGGCCACGGGCGAACAGCCGGAGGAAGGCGATGTTCTTGAGCTTCCAGGGCTGGGGTCCCAGGGTGCCCCGGAAGACACCGAAGAGGCCGCTGTCAACGGTGCTGTCGTCAACTCCGTATTCGTTGATGTGGATACGACGGCAGCGAGCGGCGAGAGCCTTGGAGGCATTCTCGGTGTACTGCTGCCACAGCAGTAGGAGGATAGTGGGCTTTGCGCTCATCTTGTTCTCAGGGTGGGGGGTTAGGAGGGCTTCTTGGACAAGGCACGAAGTCCCTTGCTGAAGAGTTGCATCTTGGGGACAGCCTTTCCTTCCTTGTCCGTGCGGTTGCCGTGGAGGTCAGACCCCACAGCAGATTCGTACAAGGATTTGGACTCGCGGTAGAGGGCCCTGTTCCAGTTCCCAAGGCATGCAGCGCTGTCCTGGGAGGGGTCCAAGAGGTGTTCGGTGAAGGTGCCGATGAAGGTGTCAAAGGCATCCAGAGCAACCCGCATCGGTGTGGGTTTGATCTTTCCAGGCTGGAAGAAAATGGCGAGGGCCGAATAGATGTTCTTGCGCTGGGTCTGTGCGGAATCCGCCATCTCCTGCAACATGTCAGCCATGTCCTCTGTGTCCTGCGTGACGGGAAGCTCCGCGTGGAGAGCTGACTTGAAAGCTCCGTTTTCGGTGAAGATGGAGAGCACCTTCAGGGATGGGATGTCCAGTTCTTCCTTCAGGCTCATCGCCACCACGGGAGCAGGTTGCGTGCCTGCTACTCCCCGCAAGAGCTGGGAGGACACTCCCAACAGCTGCCGCAGGGACGTGGCGAGCAAGGGACGATCACGCGGGGGGTCGTTCTTGCCCTTGCCCTTCACGACACGCACGGGCTTGAGGTGGCTGAAGTAGTCTCCAGGAGGAAGCTTGATAGCACCCTGGGTCTTGGCGGTCTTGCCCTTGCCCTTGCCCTCACGAATGCTGCTGATGTGCAGGGTGGTGGGCTGCCCACAGGCGATGCAGGGCTTCGCCTCATGAAGCTCCTCGCATTCCAACCACACCTGTCGGGGCATCCAGAAGCGGAAGTACTTCATGTTGATGAGCGGGCTGTTGGGGTTCAGGGCGGTCCCTTCACGCAGCTGCTCCTGGTACAACGGGGCCACCCAGGGGAAGTCCGGGGGACTCTTGCGGTCTCCCAGGAGGGTCATGTTCCCCCGGAACAGCTCCCGGTTGCGGGTACACCAAGGGACGGTGTTTGCCAGGATCAGGGACAGAACATCAGGGGCAGGAATGATGGTGTTCAAACCATGGAGGTGGACTCCACTGGATGCCTTGCCTGCACCTGGGGTGTACTGATGGAAGCTGAACAGGTCAATGCCCGCACAGTGGGGGCAGTAGGCAGAATCCACCAAGGCAGCCGCACGGTTGAATTGGTGGCCCGTGCGGCTGCCAGGGATGTCAGCAACCAGAAGTTCCCGAACATCCGTGCGGGAGGTGCCCTCACCCTCCGCAAAGGACACCTGCATGAAGCGGGTATCCCCGAACAGGTTGAAATGGGGAGCCTGTTCACTCACCCATCCCTTGATCTGTTCCGGTGCCAGCGAGGAGAAGGAAGGGTCACCACCGCGAGGGCAGTTGTCTTCCATCAGGGTCGCGGTGAGGTTGGTGAGGAGGTGGATGTAGCTGAGGTACTGGAGTGGCGAAGCTGCCGCAAGCTGATACTGGGGGTACTCACCCAGCCACACTCCCTCCAGGGAAGCATGGAGGACAGGGCCACCCTCATTGGATTGCAGCGGAACGAAATTGTCGGTGAGAATGTTCATGGGGCGTCGGTAGCTCATGGCGTAAAAGGTTGTGGTTTTTCGTTTCGCTCCGGTACTACGCAGGAGGTGCGGGTACGCACCCCCTCCTTTGATCTTTTTTTCAGGGGTTCTGTTTTTGGGGGGTGCTGCGTAGTAGGGGTCAGGAGATTCCACATGTCCGACTACAAGCAGTACTGGGGCAAGACCACCCCCGATGGAAAGTGGCGTCCCGTTGCGGGCCATACCGCTGCGGCAACCCTGGCAGCCAAGGGCCTGCTCGAACTGTGGCCCCTATATGTAGAGCGCCTCCAGACCATCACGGGATGGGGTAGGGATGAGGTGCTCAGCGCCATTTTGTACGCTGCGGCCATGCACGACATCGGGAAGTTTCATGTCGAGTTCCAGTGGAAGGCCGAGGACAGGTACGAGATCACCTATGGGAACAAGGATGACATCAAGGGGCTGAAGAACTTCTACTACGACGAGAACCTGGGCTTCTACCATGGCACCCATGGGATGCTGTGGTTCACGGGCGGGTGGGAGAATCTCCTGGGCAACACCCCCCTGTTGGCAGCTTCCGCCCATCACGGGCAGTTCCCCACTGCTGTGGAAGATGTTGTTGTGCGCCGGTTCCAAAGAAACACACGGAGAAAGCGGTGGGAGGGGCCTGCACAAGACCGGAAAGCCATGGATGCCTATGAGGCAGAGGTCCGTGGGCTGTTCCCCCCTCCTGGGTGTATCCAGCAAGCCCCAGGCGAGACTGCGGACGCCTACCGTTTCCGCCGGAACAATGCCGCATCCCTGATCGCCTTCATCGTCTCCGTTGCGGACTGGATCGGCTCCAACGAGTATTTCTTCCCCACCCAGGAGGAATGGGTCCCTCTGCCGTCCTTCACCGACTTCTTCACTGACCCCCACATGCAAGAGCAGGCTCGGAAGGCAGTGGCCGATACAGGGATGTACCAGCTCCCCCAGCTGTTGGACGAGACTCTGGTGCTGTTCAAGAAGAAGCGGGGTCAGAAGAAACTGGATCCCTCTCGGATGCAAGAGTATGTGGGCAAGCTGGTCAAGGCCCGTCTGACTATCATCGAGGCCCCCACAGGTGACGGCAAGACCGAAGCCGCAGTCCTCCTCATCCTGGCATTGCTTATGGAGGGGCTTGTTGACCGCATGGTGTTCGCCCTCCCGACCCAAGCGACAGCCAATGCGATGGATGAGCGCCTGGACGAGCAGATGTGCCATTCCTATGGTCAGCGCACGACGCTGGTGCATGGCAACTCCCGAAAGGCCCGAAGCTCCCTCACGAAGCTCCCGGCATGGGTGCGGTTCGTGAAGGGGAACCCGGGATTGGATCCGGAAAATGGACAGGTGGATGAGGACTCCAAGTACACCGCCTCCCAGTGGCTGCAGGAGAGCAGATTGCAGGAGAGCATGTGGTTGAAGGGCAGCAAGAAAAGCCTCCTGAACCGCTTCATCTCCACCACCATCGATCAGCCCATGATGTCAGGGCTCCGGAACAACAAGCATGCCTTCGTGCGACAGGGAGCTTTGTCCACGGCGGTTGTGGTGTTGGATGAGGTTCACGCTACGGATCTCTACCAGAGCGGCATCTTGGAGAGCACCCTGGCCAACTGGGCGGCACAGGGCACCTATGTCATCCTGCTCTCCGCCACACTCCCTGGCGGGAAGCGTGGGAAGCTCATGGAAGCTTTCCGGCTAGGGATGGGTATCGAGTCCCCCCTCCCCCCTCTCACCAAGAAGGGATACCCCTTGGTCACGAGCATGACGGCGGAGGGTGCTGTCAAACAACGCAACTTCCGTGCGCGAAGGCGGGCCCGTCGTCTCCAGGTCAAGATCGTTTGGCATGACTGGATGACCGTGGCGGGTGTCCCCTTGCTCACCACCGATGATCTCCGACAGATGGCTCAGAGCTTGATCGCTTCTGTGGAGGCTGGGGCCTGTACGTGTTGCATCGTCAACACGGTAGGTACTGCCTCCAGCTTGTGGCGTGTCGTCGGGGAGATGCGTCCCCAGTGGGTCGACAGGAAGCGGAAGAAGCCGCTCTACCTTCTCCATGCAGGCTTCTCCAAGGATGAGCGATACCCGACCGAGCAGGAGATCAACAAGGTCTTTGGGAAGAAGGGCACCAAGACGGGGCGTAGGCATCCTGCCTTGGTCATCGGGACACAGATCCTGGAACAGAGCCTGGATGTGGACTTCGATAGGATGGTGCGTCAGCTCTCGCCCTTGGATGGCATCATTCAGGCGATGGGGCGCTGTCACCGACATGGGAAGGCTCATGCGCGGCCCAAGGGGTACAAGAGGGCTCGCTTGGAAGTGTGGATGCCCTTCATGCACAAGGAATTCCCCAAGAAGTCTCTGTACCATCGGATCTACATTGAGACGACCCTCCCCCTGATGCGGACATGGCACAAGGTCTATGAGCTGCAGCAGACTCGAACTTCCGTGCGGGAGCCTCAAGATGTCCCTGGGCTCATCAATGAGATCTTCTCGGAGATGGAGCCGCTTCAGGGGACTCTGTTCCATGATGCTTGGGAGCAAGATGCGGGGCGGCAGTTCAACCAGGAAGCCCATGTGGACAAGGTTGTCATCAACATGAAGGGTGACAGTGTTATAGACACGGCGCCAGGTGGGCGCAAGTTCCCCACCCGGTTTGGTATTCCCACCCGCCCCTTCCTATTCCTGCTCCCCACGGATGAGCAGGGGGTCTACAGGGTGGCGAACAAGAGCACCCTCTTGGATCTGAGACCCTTCCTGGGCTTGCCCTCTCTCAAGGGGTTGCAGGATTCAGCCCGTCGCAAGGTGCGGAAGGTTCTTCAGGAAGCTCTCTATGACAAGGAGACCAAGAAGAAGTGGGCAGCGTTCACGGAGGCGGCTTCGGAGCACACTGCTCAGCGGTCAAATGTGACTCAGATGCACGGGGTGGTTGTGCATGACGAGGCACAACCCGTTGAGATGCAGTTGATCCGTGACCTGTGGGAAGTGGGTCGGATGTTCCCCAGAGGCATCGTGCCCATTGTGTTGCCCTCCGAGAGTGGGAAGGCACACATCACACTGTACAAGACCTATGAAAATGTGGAGTCCCCCAAGGACTTTCTGGTGTGGTACGACACGCACACAGGGTTGGAGTTCTAACCTGGGTTGATCCCCACACTGTAGGTGGTGGAAAAGTTCTTCCGACAGCTCTACGTCGCCGTTCTCGGGTTGATCCCCATCGCCGTAGGCGTGTGGGGGAAAGCTGCCCCTGCTAGGGTGCTTCTCTACAGCAGGGGGTTGATCCCCACCGCCGTAGGCGTGTGGGGGGAAGCTGCCCCTGCTAGGGTGCTTCTCTACAGCAGGGGGTTGATCCCCACGGATGTGGGGGGAAGCGAGTTCAGGTAGAGGGACAGAATGGGCAGGTAGGGGTTGATCCCCACGGATGTGGGGGGAAGCGCAACCGTGCCGGAAATCTTCAAGTCCCTGACTGGGTTGATCCCCACGGATGTGGGGGGAAGCCAGAAGCAGGCGCTCAAGCGGCGGGCAGCCGAGGGTTGATCCCCACGGATGTGGGGGGAAGCCAACGTCCTCAAGTGGGGGACAGGTGCCCTCAACAGGTTGATCCCCACGGATGTGGGGGGAAGTATTATTATGCGCTACTACGGGTGATTCTTCAGGGGGTTGATCCCCACGGATGTGGGGGGAAGCAGCCATGGCGTAGGTGTGAGCTGGTGTCCCGGGGGTTGATCCCCACGGATGTGGGGGGAAGCTCAGGCTCAGGAACAGGCTCAGGGCAAGCGTTAGGGTTGATCCCCACGGATGTGGGGGGAAGCAGCGGCAGCCACGCCGCCTTCCACACCGATCTGGGGTTGATCCCCACGGATGTGGGGGGAAGTGAGAGCAAGGCCAGCTACCACACGGGGAGGTGCGGGGTTGATCCCCACGGATGTGGGGGGAAGCGGCAGTGTAAATGTTGAGAGCCTCCGAGCCCTTGGGTTGATCCCCACGGATGTGGGGGGAAGCTGCGACAAATGCCGATGAAGTGATTGGGTGGGAGGGTTGATCCCCACGGATGTGGGGGGAAGCTTACCACGAGCTAGCCCGTCCTGCTTACCGCAAGGGTTGATCCCCACGGATGTGGGGGGAAGTGACTACGGCCACCAGGGCAGCCGAGAATGCATCAGGTTGATCCCCACGGATGTGGGGGGAAGTTTCCATACCACCACGCAGGGCGAAGCGAACCTCAGGTTGATCCCCACGGATGTGGGGGGAAGTCATAGTCTCTAAGGTAGGTTGTCCTGTCCTTTTGGCTGGACGTGGGGTGGGCAGGAGACACCGGAGAGG